>JAEHJW020006519.1_pt1 | contig 97659 bp, 120 predicted proteins | sample 9271431 | NCBI WGS metagenome assembly JAEHJW02
TTCTCAGCGAACTCGTGAGCTCGCAGGAGTGGGGACTGCTGTCGCAGTACGGCGTCGGGGCTGCCACGGTCGATGCGGCCGTGACGGTCAATCCTGGCTCCTGGTCGCAGTACCACACCGTGACGAATGCTGATCTCAGCACCATCGTGCAGGGCGTAGCGGCCCAGGGCGTCACGCTGACGCCGAGTTCGGTGCTCGTGGTCTATCTGCCCCCGACGGTGGCGGTCTCCCCGACCGTCTCCGGCGGGACGGGATACACTGGCACGGTGGCCTCCGGCAGCACGAATGTCCCCTTCGCGCTGGTCACGGATGACTCGACCAATGGGCAGTACATCGCCAATTCCAGCGTGTACTGGGAGGCCGCGGCCGGCATCGTCAACGACACGACGAACGCGAACGGCAACGGCTACGCCTGGATGAGCGCGAACCCGGATCTGTGGCTCGGAACTAGCGTCGATTACGCTGCCGGGGTAAACGGCGAGTACGCGAGCGGCGCGACGACTGTCGGTGTCGGCACGGTGTGCGTGGGCCTCGGTGGCCCGCTTCAGGCCACGGACATTTCTACCGGCGACATCTTCCCGATCTGGTCGCAGAGCGATGCCGCCGCCGGCCGAAATCCTTGCCAACCAGCCGCGGTCGTAGTCAATGGGACTACGCAGGTCACGCTATCCGATCCCAGTACGCCCTTCGTCGGAGTGGTTCCCCAGGGCACGACGGCTGTGACTGGCACGCTCGGCGGGGTTGCGCGGACCGATCAGGCGATCGTGGTTGCGCCCGGGCAGTCGGTTACCGTGCAGGCTCAGGTGTTCACCACGGCGGCCGTGCAGGATATGGCGGCGAGCATCGGCGTCATGTCTTACATCAACGCCCAGGGCGTGACGAGTCAGGAGTCCGGCCAGCCGAGAATCACTGTCAGTCCCATCAAGAACCTCACACGGCCGGACGCGACGGGAATCAACAACGGCGACACCATCGAGTTCACCGTCACGGCATCGTCCACGCCTTTCAAAGGCATGTACATCCTCGAGGCGGCCACGAACAATGGCCCGATTCCATTGCCCATCGGCGTGACCAACAGCACGACTTGGCAGTGAGCGCGGACTGACCCAATGGCCGAAGGCACCCGCAATCCGCGGGTGCCTTCGGCCCCCAGGACTGTAGGCAGGTTTGGAGGACTCTCATGCTCCACTCTCAAGAACCGAAGTACGGAATCCGTGACGGACAAATCGTGAACCGCTCGAGCGGCGCACCCATCCCCGATGACGAGCCGATCTTCATATTTCGGGCGAAGGACCGACTCGCCGTTCGAATCCTCACGGCTTACTTCAGCGCCATCGAAGACTCAGAGCACGCCCGCGCGGTGGCGGGTCGGCTTGAGGATTTCAAGCGCTTCGCCCGCGAGCATCCTGAGCGGATGAAAGATCCCGACACCCACTCTGCTCAGGCAGAATAGTCTCGAGCCGTTTGCGATCTCAATCTATCCTGCCGTTCCTTCGGCATACAATAGATGTTTGCTGAACATGAGCGCACGTATGACTTGGATCCCAATCATTTCCTCAACCGCCCGCAATGCGCTGGATCCGGGTGACCAAACATCATCGTTATTTCCCAGTACGGCTTTCGTACGGGTTAGATCGACCTAGATCTCTCGCCCCAAGGCCCGATTTTCCTGGGATTCGCGCGCAGCCAGCTCGTCCAGCACATCTTTGAATGCACGCGGCTTTTCCACTCCGTACCCTTGCGCGTATTGCACGCCAAGCTCGCGCAATCGCTCGACGATCTTGGCGTTTTCCGCGTACTCCGCCACGGTCCCAATACGAAGATCCCGGGTGAGGCTCACGATTGCCCGAACCATCGCGGCTGACTGTGGGTTGCCGAGAATGTCGGTGACGAAGCTACCATCGATCTTGATGTGATCAACAGGCAAGCTTGTCAGATTCTTCAAGGAATTGGTTCCCGTTCCGAAATCATCGAGCGCAAAACGGCATCCCATCGCACGAAGTTCACGGATGAACTTGACGGCCTTGCTCATATTCAACACGGCGACGGTTTCCGTGATCTCGAAGGTGATCAACGAGGGGGCGATCCGCGACCGGCGGATCAACCGCTCGACGCGCTCGAGGAAGGTCGGATCCGTCAGGGACGACCCCGTGATGTTGATGGCAAACCAAGCGTTTGCAGCGCGCAGCGCCGAGTGATAAGGCGCCGCGTCCGCGAGAGCGTGCTCTACGACCCACAAATCAAGTACCGGCGCCATACTGCTGCGATGAGCCGCGGCCAGCAGGTCTGCCGGGGCGTGATCCTCACCGGGCATCCGTAGCAGCAACTCGAAACCTCCCGTGTCGCCTCGCCCATGCAAAGGCATGATCCGCTGGGCAACTAAGCTGAAGCGGTCATTGTGGAGGGCTTCTCGTAGTCGTATGACGGCGAGGGAGTCGGACCGACGGCGAATCATGGAGTCGTCGTCGTCGCGATAGATCTCCACACCGCCCTTTCCGTGGTCCCTGGCTGCACGGTACGCAATCTGGGCGAGCGCGAGGGCGCTCGGAAACTCTCGTGGTTCTGCAAAACTGGCGATACCGCAGCTTAAGGTCACTTGCTCGTCGTCGGATGCCGTAGCCGGTGAGAGTTTTCCCGCAGCCTGCTGGAGAGTCCGTGCCAATCCCGCGGCCGCTTCCGTGTCCATGCTCGGCAACGCGATCGCAAAATTGACGCTCCGGACGCGCGCCGCCACCGCACCGCGTGGCAGTAGCGGCCCGGCAAGAAGTTGCGCCACACCAACGATTAGGGCGTCCCCGGCATCGAAACCCTTGGTGTCATTGACGATTCCCAGTCGATCGATGCCGAGAAAGATCACACTATACGGACCCGCTGGCTGAGGCACCGCCTGTTTCCATGACGCCACTTCGCGTTGGGCACTCCATCGGGTATGCAGACCCGTCATGACATCATAATCTGTCTCGAGCAAGCAGGCTACGTAGCGTCCCATGTGCCTCGCCAATGACAACTCATGTCGGGTAAATTCTGGCACATCTACCGACCGCATCAGAATGAGCGCACCCGCCGGAGCGCGCGTATGGCCGTCCACGGGCACGGCGAGGACTCTCACAGGCACACGAGCGTTCATTGCGGCTGCATCGTTGCGCCGAGGCATTGCCTTATTGACCACCATAGAGCGATTCTTAGTCCGCACCCACCTGAGAATCGGAGATTCGAGATGGCGAAGTGCGTCCTCTAAGTCATCACTGCCTTTGCCGATACGGACAATTCGCAAGTGTCGATCCGGCACCACCACTGCGCCGAGTGCGCACTGGAGACGCTCCACGGAAGTGACCACCAATTTCACCAGGCGTTCACCGCGGGCGGTCGGGCATTCGGAATCGTTCCGAAGCGGAACAGGAGTCACCTCAAGAAGCCATTCTAGGTCACTGGTCTCCTTCTCCGGAGGCACTTCCGGGGTGTGCGTCACACTGCACTTCGCGAGGTAATCACCGACGCAAGCCAACGCCGGCGAAAGTTGGGCTTTCAGTGCCTCGACCGGCAGGCACTCCTCGCCTGAGCTGGCGTGAAATACGATCAAGCAAACGCCCATCACGAGACGTGACATGCGCTTCAATGTAAAAGGCTCTTCGGCATACAGTACAAACGCGGCGGCGCGTTCGGTCGCGCTAATCGGCAGAAGGGCGTCAATGGGGCGACGGCCCGCTTCGGTGGCCGTGGACTTCAAGACGGAACGAACCTGCAGCCGCACCTGTGTGAGCGGTACCGAACCGTGGCATCTGAGCGGTTTGCCCTGAGCATCGAAGAATGCCACCGCGCGTGCAGTCGGCACGAGCCGTTCGATGACCTGAGCGTGTTGCTCGAGAAGGTCATGTCCCTGAACCGTGCGGCTATTGCGGGCCATGCTGACTCCTGTCCCCGAGCCGGCGATGAGAACTCATCGGTCCGCCGGAAAACGGTTCTGGATCCCATTTGATCGCGGCACGCCGTGCGTGCGAGCAATTCTGACAAGATCGCGCCAAGCTGGCCGATCAAATGCTTCGTCGGTACTGATCCATAGGGTGATGAACCGCACTCTCGCATCCAGATGCCGATGAACGCATGCGATATAGGGCTCATCCTTCCGCCGCGTTCGACCGGCTGCGTCGATCGCATCGAGCGCAAGATCCTCGAGGCACTCTCTTGACAAGTGGACCTCAGGCTCCATTGCGCTGAGCTTTTCCTCAAGATAGCGGATGGCGGCTTTGAGTTTCGGGACCGCTGTGCCGTCGGTTGCGGGCATTCGCGTCACGCCTTTTTCCGCAGTGGTTCGAGTTCACACTTTCACATGACACGCGGGCAGGACACTGTGAGAGGAGTCTCATTTTGGCGACAGCACGGTCATCTCGGCGTGCAACGATGTATCCGCTCTTCAGGTCGGACAACGTCTGGGCCGTCGGCCTCGAGTGGTATCGCTACCCGATAGATGGGCATGAGCCGCTCCACGCCATTTGATGGACTGATTTTCGCGCTTGGGGATGGACGTGCGGCAGGAGTGATCCTGGCGGCGGCGAGGGAGCACGTGCTCGGTCAAAACGGCGGGTCGGTGACGGGAAGCTGCTGTTGCGCTTCGAGGCAGACCCGTTCCCGCCAGAGCTGTTCACTTTCGCGCCCGCGGGCGCGATATGCGCGCGAGATCTGCTCCGAGTAGTGTACCTCGCCGAGCCAAAACCGAGGATCCAGTGCTGGCGGCGCTCCGTTGCTGCATGCACTCATTCGATCAGGATGCGGGCTGAGTAGCAACTCTTCACACATCGCCGCGCTCGACGCCCCTCAGAGCGCGTCCAGCGAATACATGAAGCTCCCGCACCCGAGACCGTTGTTCCCGCCGGATAGCTGAATCTGCCCCCCCTGCCCCGCCGGCAAGACGAAGGTAATCGAGAACGGAAAGTACATATCGGTCGGGTTGTAGTTCGAGCCACCCTTGGCGTACTGCGCGCTTTGCGCGAGCGTCGCTCCGCCCGAAGTGGCCGACAGCGTAAGGATGCCAGTATTGCCGGGGCCTGTCCCGCAGCCGTCCTGGATGCCCGAGCCGATGCCCGCCGTCGCGACGGCAACGACCAACTGCGGGTAGTTCTCAGTCGGCAAATTGACGGCCGGCGGGCTGGTACCATACTGCAGGCATCGGTAGCGATAGAATCGGCTGCCGCACCAGCCCCAGTAGGAATAGGTCACAGGCCCCTGTGTGCAGTCCTGTGGACTGGGTGCCGCTTGCCCGACACTGGGACCCGAACAATACTCCGGCTTGCCGAGGTTCGCGACACCGCCCATCGCGGCGTTGAACTCATTGCACAACGTCGCGATCGAGTTGTATCCCGTCGAGCACGGGGCTTGGTTCAGATTGCTATTGATGTTGCTGATCGCGCTCGTGTTCCCGTTAATTTCGCCCTGCTGACTGGCGTACTCGTTGTTCAGGTTGTTGATCTGCCCCTGCTGGCTGTTGTAGTCCGTCGTCAGATTCGACACTTGCGAGGAGAGCTGCGAGTACCACGGGTACGGGCCGCCGGAGCGCACGTCGATGTCGTTCACATTGATAGAGCCAGGCGCAGCTTCTGGCGCCACATTCAAGTTGCTTGGACCCTGCTGCGTCACCATCGACCAGCCGACGCCGTACTGCGGCTGCCAGCCCCAGTAGTTATTACACCACTCCCATGACGTCTGTCCTATGTTTCCCTGGCCGGGAAGACAAAATGTGCCTCTGGCGCCCTCCCATGTCCCGTTCGAGTGCACGGCCCACGTGTTTTGCGCCATGTTGCTGTCCCACAGGGTCATCTTCCTGCCCTGGGAGACGATGGAAATGTCATCGCCGGAATTGCTCTTGAGGGTGAGGAACCCACCGAAGGACGCATTCTGAATGTGCGCGTACTCATTGCCATTGCTGTCATACAGGTTGAGCTCAGCCCCATCGCCACTATCGTTGATGACTGCGCGGTTCTCATCGGCGAAGAACGTACTCGGCACGTGCAGGTTCCCGTTCTGGTTGACGGCCAACGCCACCCATGAGCCGTCATTCCACGCGAATGCCCGATCGGTATCCAGCGTCAGTCTCACGTCGCCGTCCTGATTCCCACTCGCCGGCAGGGCGGCATAGGTGGACACCGGAGCCCGCCAGTGCCCGCCGCCGACGGCGGTCCACTGGCCGCCCTGGCAGGACACCAGCGCCCCGGTCCCGTCCTGGGCGATCGCCCCGGTATTGGCGCAAGACGCCCCCGGCGTCTCGACGGCACCCAGGATCAGCGGCGTGGACATGGTATTGCCCGCCGCAGTGGGCGCTGGCACGCGCCAGAGGAAGCGCGAGTCATCGGCCGACTGCGCGGCGTTCGGCTCGACCTTCACATCGATCGAGCCCGCCCCGATCCCGGCCGGCGCCGGGGACTGCCATGTATTGCCGGTGCCGTAGATCGTACCGGCGACTTGCCCGGAGATCGGCACCTTCGGCACATACCCGCCGCGGTCGCCCAAGTCGAGCAGGATCTCGCCCGCGTCGGGGTCGGGATAGCGATAGTTGCCCTGGGCCACCACATACCCGGTCACATTGCCCGAACTGTCGGCCGTGTACTCGACGGAGATCGGGTCGCCCATCGCGTCCACTGCCGAGGTGCCCGCCGGCAGATAGCCCTGCTGGATCAATGTTTGGATGGACACCGTGTGCGTGCTGCCCGGGGCGGAGAGCGAGGCCATGTAGCCGTACTCATACTGCAGCGCGGCGTCGTCGACGCGGGCCAACTGCCCGGCCTCGACCTTTGCGACCTGGTCCGTGAATGCCTGGTGCTGCATCCCGACCACGGAGGGCAGCATGATGGCGATGCCCACCATCGCGGCAATCAAGAGGATGAATTCGACTGCGCCCATGGGGGTCTCTCTACAGTGTGATGATGGCCCGGGTCACATACCGCCCGTTGGCCGACTGGATCGTCCATACGCCGCCGATCAGATTGCCAGAAGCGGCGAGGGTGTTCGGGCTGAGCGCCCCAGAAGGTGCGAAAACCGAGCAAGAAGCGGCCGTGGCAGAGATCGACACCCCGTCGGGGAGCGTCAAGACTTCCGTCTCGCCCGGGGCTTCGAAGACCGCAAGACAGTTTCGCGCGAGCGCATCGGCGAGCGCCGGCGTCGGGACGCTGCCCGCATGCGGCTGCGCCACCGCCGCGAGGCTGGCAAAAGCTGCGAGTACCACGGCCAACAGGAGAAGTCCCAGCATACGTGCCTCGAGAGGCGAGCTCGCCGGGGGCACACGATGCACCCCCGGCGTTGCCGCCTACATGCCCGTGTACACCTCCACGATCGTCGAGGGGTTCGTGGTGCCGCACGCCTGGCCGATCGTCGCAGGGTCCGTCACCGGCAGAGTTACCGCGGTCCCGTTGATCGTGAGCGAGGTGACGTTCGTCATCACCGAGTTCACGATCGCCGCGCACGCATCGTTCGGCACCTCGTCCGTGAGGTCAAAGGCGTTCGGATTCGTCGTATCCTCGGCGAGCGTATACGGATAGCCGAACACGTTCTGAAGCGACGTCGTACCGACCTGCGTGATCGCAGTCGGAACCGCCTGCGCGCTGATCATGTCGGTGTCGGAGAGGTTCGCGTAGTCCGAATACCCGTTGTAGGTCTTCTCGACCGCCGCGACCAACGCCGAGGTGTCGTTGACGTCGGCCTGCACGTTGGACGCCGTGTGGATGTCGCCGCCGTAGTGCACCACGGCCGCGATGATCGCGGCAATGACGCCGAGCAGGATGATGTAGAAGATGATGTCGCCGATACTCATGGAAAATGCCTCCTACGGGGCGGTTGGTGATCAAAACATCATGTTCGTGTGCGCGAGCGACTGATGCAGCACCACGAGAATGAGACTCCCGATGGCCCCTGCGATCAGAAACACCATCGCGTACACGAAAAACTTGATTGCAGCCGAGATCACCCGCAGGTTCGTCTCGGCCGTCTCCACAAATTCCTCTTCCCAGACGGCCAGCGCTTTTTCGAGCTCACCGGTCGTGTCGGCCACGTCGCCCGACTGCTCGATCTCCTCGATGAGAAGCGGCGCCGGGAAATTGGTGACCTCATACGTCGCCACCAGCGCCGCTGGGAGCTTCTTGCCGCTGCGCTCGATGTGATGCTTGACGATCGCAAGACGACGGGCGAGCCACGGCGTCGAGTTGGTCATCGCAGCTTGGAGTGCCTCGCGCTCCATCACGCCGGCTTTCAGCATGATGAGGTGCATGCGCAGCCAAATGAGCGACATCCAGTCGCGGTAGAACGCGAACGGCGAGTTCGGGATGTTCTCGATCCAGCGCCGCCACGGCGCATCCACGGTACGGGCCGCTCGGGCGAGCCAGATCGCGAAGCCAAAGAGCAACCCGATCACCGTCACAAGAGCGGCGATACCGACGGGCGTCGCCACCGAGAACACGGCGGCGGCGAGTCCGTGCACCTCGCCAGGGTTCACGATCCCCCGGTATTGCGGCACCACGTAGAGCGCGACACCGAAAATCGCGGCTATGCCGAAGACGAGGAGCAGGATGCTCGGGGTGAGCGACTTCCTGAACTGCCGGCGCATCTTGCGATCGCGCACGATCGAGTCCACGAGCTGCGCGAGCGTCGAAGGGAGCGAACCCGACTGATCCCCCGTCAGCACCATCAGGTGCTCGATCTGCGGGATATAGCCTTGGAGGCTCGTCGCGAGTTTCGCGCCGTTGCGAAAGCGCTGGATCGCAACGGTGAGCACGGCCTTCAGCCGCGCGCTCTTACGCAGATATGCCGTCGCGAGGAGCTTCTCGAGCGAGGTCCCCACGTCGTGGCCGGCGCGCACGCGGGAGGCTAGGTACTTGTAGAGCATCGCCCGCTCGAGGTCATCGAGGGGTCCTGCCCTGCGGGTGGAGACGCGCGCGGCACCCGGTCCGTGACCGGTCGCCTTCGACCGCGCCCTCACGCGCGCGATGAGTCTCGAGAGTGGATTGCTCATGATTCAATACCCTGTGCTGGCCGCAGGCCCCCGTGCGGGGTGCAGTCCCCGGGCAGGCACAGGAGGCCGAGCGCCCCCGCGGCGCACCTCGCGCAGCGTTGCGAGCGCGCGCCGAAGCACGGGCCCCACCGAGACGAGCGCGATCACGAACTGAGAGGCGAGGAACCAGATGAGCGCGGCGGTCGGATGGCCAGCGCCGCGCAGGACGGAGAGCACGGGAAAGGTGGCGAGAATCGCTGCCTCGATCCACACGCGCCGACGCCAGGAGAGCCATGGACGGCTGTGCCCCCCGCAGGGGCCGCTGATACGGACCGCGCGGCCCACCGCCCAGGTTCCGACAATATCGAGCACCGCGAGTGCGAGCGCTAGGCTCCAGAACACCGCGGGTCCCCAATAGACGTGCACGAAGAGGTCTTGCCATTGCATACCCCCATTCCGCCGCGGGAGCGGCGGCGCTTGCCGCACGCCGCCGCTTCCTTGCTGCGGATGAGGGACTCAGGCGCGCGCGGCGAACCGCAGCGCCTCAACGGCGCGGTCTACCCATCCCTTTTCGGTAGCGGAACGGCAGGGAGCCACCCGTCCGACCCGAATCTGCATGGCGAGCGGATCTGCGACGCCGCAAAGGGCCTGCGCGATAGCCCGATGTCCCATGAAGCCGTTCGCCGCCTCGCTCATCAGCGCCTTCAACGCGCCATCGTCGTCACCGCCGCGGCGCAGGTGATCGGAAATCTCATCGGTCATCGGCACGACCTCCGAGACCGCGATCTTTCCGGAAGTGCCCTTGTGATCGCAGTGCGCACAGCCCGGGCCCTCGAAACGCACCGCCCCGATGTCGCCCCCATAGCTCTTGAGGGTCTCGACCATCTCCCGCACGCCCGCCCGATCGAGCGCCTTCTCCCACGGCAGCGAACAGGCGGAACACACGCGCGGGACCAAGCGCTGCGCAACGAAGAGCCGAAGCACATCAGGCGTGCAATAGGCACCGCGCGGGAGTTCGAAGCCCCGTGTCATCTCGAGTCGGGGGACGATCACTGCGGCGTTGTTCGCGTGAATCGTAGTCATGATGAGGTGTCCCGCGGTGGCCATCTCGACGGCGAGGCGGCCGATCGGCCCCTCGCGAACCTCGCCGACCAGAATCACGTGCGGCGCCATACGCAGCATCATGCGCATCGCCTCGCCGAAGGCGGCTGTCTGCGCCTCGACCTCGACCTCATCGCCGCCGATTTCGAGCTGCGGCACAGCGCCCGGAAGTTTGCGCTCTGGCGGATTCTCCGCCGTGACGATCCGCCGGTACGGCCATCGCTTCTGCAAGCGGACCAGCGTCTCCCACAGCATGGTGGACTTGCCAGAACCGGTTGGCCCACCGACCACGATGATGCCGGTGTCGACCTCGAGCGCCTGATCGATGAGCGCGATCTGGTCGGGGAAATAGCCGAGCCTGGCAAGGCCCGCGCCGCCCGCCGGTTTGGGCGGCACCCGAAGCCGTATACCGAGATGATCGACGGCTTTGCGCGAACCGAGGCCCTCGGCGTACATCAGACGCAACGTCATGAATTTCCCGCCGCGGGACTTCGGGTAACAACCGCCGCGGGCGAGGCGCACGCCCTCGATCCCGCAGCCCGGCGGGAGTTTCTCCGGTCCGATCACGGCGTGCTGAAACTCCGCATCCTTGATGCTGGTGCCGCCGGCCACCGCAAGACCCTGCAGGTTGGCTCCCATCAGAGCGTCCATTTCCGCGGGTGTCACCGAGTCATCCACGATGTAGACGCGATCATCCACGGCGAACTCGATCGTCGCGGGCTCATCCTGCGTCGTGCGGTGCAGATGGATGTCGGACGCGCCGTAGCTCGCCGCCGCGAGCAACAACTGCCGCGCCCATTCCTGGGTATCGCGCCCGCTGGCCGCAACCGACACGCGCGCCTCGGCCGGTGCGCTCGCACCGCGCAGCTCGCGCAGTTCCTCCGGTTCGCAATAGCGCACGCGAAGACCGGACATCCGCGCTGCCGACTCGATGAATGAACTGTTCGCCAGACGGAGCCTGAGCGGGACATAGAGCATCCCCAGCGCGAGGTCGACGTGACAGAGGTGGACGTACTCGGGGTTCAGGTATTTGGCGAGCTGTGTTCGCACCTGCTCCACCGTGGCGGCGCGGCCGTCCGTGACGGCAACGGCCTCCTCACCGGTCAGCGACCGGTCGCGGACCTGGGACCGGTCGCGCCTGGCTACGGCTGTCTCCTCCATAGCTACCATCCCATGTCCATCTGCCAGATGCCAGTGTGCGACCAACGCACATCCACCGTGCGCGCGCACCCATGCGCGGGAAGCTCCCACGACGGCACGATGCCCTCGATCGAGAGCGTCGGGTGCACCGCGCCGCCCGCCCGCCAGCGCTCGTGCTCGCGTACCGCCCAATCCGAAAGCGCCGCCTCGAGCCGCGCATGGCGCACTTTCCCGTCCGGTGCGCAGCGGACTACCGAGAGCGGGATGACTCTCTGCGCGGTACGTAGATCGGCCGTCACGCTCGCGCCTGGCGGCGCTGTCGTGGCCAGTGCCCCTGCGGCGCGCCGCCAGGTGAATGATGCCTGATGCGCATCGCAGACGGCCGAAACCAGTGACCAGCCTGGAGTGCCACCGGGAACGCGGCCAAATGCATCGAGGCAGGCGTGGAGAACACTCTGCACCTCGACTCCGGGCGGCACTCGGGAAGTGACTGCGGCTGCTGCTGCCGCCGCGCGCAGCGCCGCCAGGCGGCGCTCGGCGCTTTGATAGTGCCGAACGACGAGAAGTCCGCCGAGCACGAGCGCGGTCACCACCACCACCTGCACGATCCTCACTTTCGTCTTCGAGGCGCGCGCGAGTGCCGTCGGTTCACCCGCCGCCACGCTCGCGAGGCGGGTTTCGAACTCTTCGCGGCCGAGCGGCTCGAGCCAGTGGATGTCGGCAAACTCGGCATCGAGGGCCGCTTTGGCGGCGCTTGCGTCCTCGAGCGGGACCAACCGCTCTCCGAGCGGCAGGCCATCGCGGCTCGTGACCGCGAGATACGCCCCTGCTGCGGTCTCGGCCGCGAGTCCCCATCGATAGACGTGCTGCGGCAGTCCGGCTGCGAACGTCTCAGGGTGCGCGGCGCACACCTGGGAGAGTGCCCGCAGTCCCGGTTTATAGATCGCGCAAATGCCGATGTCCGTACGCTCCTTCGCGGCATCGCTCGCGACGATGAAGAGCCCCTTGTACGCCGGCAGCAGCGCGGCCTGCTCTTCGAGCCAAGCCCGCGCCTCCCGCGCGCCGACCTGCCCCTTCGGCGAGGATAGCCAGAGCGTCCCGACGACATAGGTCGCCTTGCCAATCCGCACCGCGACGCTCTCGAGCGGCTTGCCGGCCCCTGCCGGGGGCACCGGCAGCGCCGGAGCAAACGTGCGGTCCTCAGAACCCGTGGTGGCACGGCCGTCTGTGACGGCTTCGCCGCCCGTGGCGGCCTTCGGCGTCTCCTGTGCATCCGCCATGGGATCAGTTCCTGCTCACGCCAGACGGCAGCCGAGACCGGGACGGCGAGATCGGAATGGGGGGCTGGGCGATGGGGCCGCCGACTCCGTACGGTCCCGGCGCGCTCGCGCCCCCCGAGCCGTTCTCAGCGGCAACCTCACTCGGCGTCAAGTCCTCGAGCAGGATCGGATGAGACAGCCCCTCCGGCATCAGCCACACGCCGGTCGAATCGATGCGCGTCACCGTGCCGTACCGGGTGACATCGTGGATGCCGACCACGAGCAGTCCGCCGCTCGCGGTGATCAATCGCGCCTCGGCGCGCCGACCGATCATGATGGCCTCGACCTGCGGCAGGTCGGCGACATCGACCGCGACAGGCGGATGCGCCGAGGCCGGCGCAGGTCTTGCGGACCGCCCGCCAGCATTGCGCTCCCTCGATGCGAGACTTGCTTGCGCGCGATGCTTTTGAGCCATGAGCAGCACGTTGTTCAGGTACGCCGTGACCGCCTGCTCATAGGCGGTATTCGGCGGCGAGTTCAATGGCGGCGTTGCCTGGCGCGGCGCGCCGGCTCCGGCACCACCGGTGCTCAGCGGCGGAGCGGACCGCGCAGCGTGCTGCGCGCCAGCGACCGCGGCAAGCGAAGTCAATAACATCAGTCCAGAGAGGACGATTGCGGATTTCTTCATGATTCGTGTCTCTCCTATCAACTCGCCGTGGCGGTCACGGTCACGACCGTGATGCTCCGCTGGCGCTGGTGCATCCGACCGCCGCCGAACAGCCAAAACTTCGGACTTCCCGTACCCTCGAGCGTCTTCGAGTCCTGCTGGTTCTTGAACCCGAGTAGCATCACCGTCTGTCCGCTCTGCATATCCAGCGTCTGGTTGAAGGCCGTCTCCGGGTCCTGCGGGATCTGGATGCTCTCGGTCCCCGAGGTGATCGTCTTGAACGTCGGGGTGCCGATATAGCGAAAGACGATCGACAACACGATCCGGTTGTCATCCGCGACCCGTGGTAGCACCCGGATCGCCGCCCCTGCGCTGATGTTGCCCGGCATGAGGGTCTGGCTGCCGTAGGTATTGGCGCCCGCGATCGCCGAATCGCCGCTGCTCTCGGCAAGGTACCCGTAGTTGGTCGCGTCGTTCACCGTTACCACGTGGCCGTTCAGTGCAAGGAGCGAGTTCGAGTACACTTGGCGAACGCTCCCGACCTCGGAAAGCGCGTTCACCGCGGCTTGCGTGCCGCTGAATGGCCCGTGACCGGCTGAGAACTGGATGGTGGACGGCGTGGTGCCGGAGGCGAGTTCGAGCGCCGAGGGGGCCGTGATGCTCACCGAATTGAGCCCTTTAAGGTATTTCCAGATCACCGACGGCGCGAGTCCATAGTTCGAGTCGTTGTTCAACGTGACCGTGTAGACATGGATGTTGATCTGGACCTGGCGCTGAAGCCGCCGCGAGACATTGCGCACCCAGCGCGCGAACCGATCGACATCCGTGCGCGAGCCGGTGATCGTGACCGTCGCCGTGGAAGGATCGGCGGTCAACATCGCGGGCATCGCCACGGCGCGCGCTTCGGAGAGGATCCCCTTCCACACATCCGCGTCATAGGACTCCGATGTCGCCACGGAGGACTTCGACGAGGCGCTCCCCATGCTCTGCGTGCCGCCCGCGGCGCCGCCACCGGAGGCACCCTGCCCGCCGGTCGAGTTCTTAGCCGACACCGTCGCGGAGGACTTCGTGGCCTCCCCGAGGATGGGTAACTGGAACGTCCGGGTGATCTCGCGCACGATGCGCGCGTGCTCGATCCCGTCACCGCCCATCTTGTATGTCACGGCGTAACCCATGGACTGACTCGCCGCGGCGAGGAAGCCCGAGCAGTTCCCGCTGTAGGCAATCGGCGGCATCTTCGCCCCCGCGCTGATCTCCTGAGTGTCGATCGGCACGCCGCAGTTGCGCTCGGCGAATTGCACGGCGTTCAGAAAGCGGCTCTCCACCATGGTCTCGTACACCACGTGCTTGCGCATCGATCGCGGCGGGGGGATCGGCCGACGGCTGAGCGGCCCGGCGTAGAGGAAGTAGCCTGGCGTCACCGTGAAGGCCGCTTGCGGCCGTGGCAGCGGCTTGCGGACGGCAGAGACCGGCGGAAGCGCCGAGCCACTCGGTTCGGTGGTGGGTCCGGAGGCGCAGGCGGTGAGCGCGACGGCCGCACCCATTCCGATGAGAAAGCGAGCGATTTTCATGGTTAGAACCCGTTCTGATTGCGGACCGTGGACTCGATGACGAGCACTCGATTGCCGGTCCTCGCCTCGACGCGAATCGGCGCACCGTTGCTCACCGCCGATTGCGTCCACTCGTGCGCCGCAGCGAGAAAGCTCTTGGCGGTAATGTGAACCGCGACCGGTGCGCGCCAGTCATCCGCGTACCACTCCACGGTCCAGCCGGCGCGCTTTGCCCAACCGGAAATCGCCTCGCGCATGCTTTGGCCGCGATCGATCGACCACACCTCAAACTGAGGCCGCGAAGCTACCAGTTGGGACGACCGGGCCGCAGGCGACCGCGCCTTGACGTTCTTCCCGGGCGCGCCCGATTTCTCACCGGAACCGGCATTGCATGAAACGTCAGGCCCGGTCGTTCGTGCGAGATCGAGTGTCCCATCGCACAAATGTGCGGCGAGACCGCTGCCTGCAAGCAGCGCACGCAGCGCTGCGGCGCGCGTGGTCGCAGGCCAGGCGTACACCGCGCGCGAGGGCGGCGAGGAGGCGAGTTTGATACCGGTGCCGACGGGTGCGATGAGCCCCACGGCAACGAGGAAGGTATCGGCGCGGCCGGCCGCGATATCCGCGCCCCAGCGGCCGGTCTCCGGAACCGCCCGACCCCTGGCGGCCTCCCCGGCACTTGGCGGGCCGGAGACGGACGGGTGAGCCGGGATTGCCCCGGCGACGGCAGGAGACGGACCGCCCCCACCCGCCTCCGACCCATGGACCGACTGCGCCGGGGCAGCACTGACGACTCTCGCAGCGGCTGGACCCCCGTCGACAAGGGACGGGAAGACCCGAACGGTCCCCGTCATCGGATTGACGAGCACGGCGAGCCTGGCATCGGCGAGCGCATCGTCCAGCGTCAAGCGCCAGTTGCGCTGTCGCGGTCGCCAGGTCACGACCGTCGCGGGATTCACGCCGGGGTCGATCACGAGCGTGCGCTCGCCCGGCACAATCCTGGCAAGCGCCGTCATCAGGCGGGCGGTGAGGTGCGCGGGAGCTCCGGCCGAACCATGCGCGAAGGCCGGAGCCGACGAGGCCACGCAGAGCGCGGCCGCCGCGGTAAGCAGCAGATGATTTCGTGTCTCCATGATCCATTCCCCAAGTGGGTGTGCGTTGTGGAAAATCCTGTACAGAGCAAGACCCCGCGCGCTCAGCGCTCGGCCGACTCGCGTGCATCGTCGACACCGGTACCCCGCGCGCGCGTCAGCCGCCCCTCGATCGAAACTCGCCGCTCTCCCGCGCGCACGTCGATCACGGCGCGCCCATAGCGCTCCACGTGAACGGACTTGCGGTCAAATCCGCGGGTGCGTGCCCGAATGCTCACTCGGGTATTGCCGCCGGCATTGACGTAGGCGCACGCCTCGCCCTCGGCTAGCAGGCCGACCGCTGCGTGGTCCCACCCGCGCACCGTCACGTGGCTCGAGTCCCGAGCGGTGACCGTGCCGCGCGAGCGGTCGAGGGAATAGCAATAGCCGCGCGCCTCGCCGGTGAGACGCGCATTCAATGCGCTTCTATCGTGTGCGCGTACGGTAAAGTCTGTCCCATCAGCCGCACTCACTTCGAGCGCGGCGCCATCCCGAACGTCAACCTCGGCGCGCGCGGCATCAGAGAGACGAAGACTCACCGACGCGCGGTCGGACAAGACGAGCCTGACCGCGGCGGCGTCGGCGAGGCCGAGCGAGAGTCGTACGTCATCGCACACCTCGATCAGTGGGTATGCCGTGTTCCCAAGGAGCGAGAGACCGAAGCGACCGCTACCGCAGAGCGCGATGTGCGGGAACTGAGCCGCCAAAGCGGCATCGAACGCCGCTTGGTCGCGGCAGGTCACCTGTTCAACCGAGCGCGCCACTGCCGTGCTCATCGCGCACTCCTCGCGTTCCGCGCGTCGACGCGGGCGCGCGAATCGAATTCTCTGGGCATCGTTGACCTCGGACATCAAGGACTTGCTTTCGCAACTCCCCCCATTCCCTCCTGCGGAGGGCACGGCCCTGCGGCAGGCACGCTCCTGCGAAAGGCACCCGCCGCACGACGCACGGGCAGCGCGGGGACTGAAGCCTGCTGCGGCTCTTACCGAGAGAGTGAGGAGGACGATTCGCGCGCGCAACGGCGTGCGCGGCGGATCATCACCGGCGCGCCGCCGGGCAGTTCCCATGCGACTCCGAAGGAATCGGCGATCTCGCGCACCGCGAGCACGCCGACAACATCCTTCAGCGGTGCGAGCTTCTCGAGTTCGAGAATCGTCCAATCGACCGACAGGGTGCCTGCCGCCCAACGCTCGAGCACCCCACGGGCGGACACAGGCAACACCCCGAAGCGCGTCGAGACGCTCTTAGCGCTCGAGGTCATGACTGACTCTTCCCTTGCGTACGGCACTCACCGCCTTGTGCTGCGGAAAGGATCGCTCGCCTGCCTTGATACACTCCACCACCTCATCCCGTGATGCGATGAGACCGCAGCGCTCGCAATCCTCAAGAAACGCGAGTGTGGTCTCGATGGTGACATTCATATCGGGCATCTCGAGCTTCGCCTGTTTGAACATTCGCATCAGAGAGCCGTTGTCGTAGATCACCATGGCGTGGCGGTCCGTCCCCTCGACGTAGTGCTGGATGTACTGGAACGTGGCGAGCTCGCCGATGTTCTTTACCTGCGCCTCCGGGCTGACGCGCCGCAGCGCCGCGAAGTCCCGCCCGGCGGGCGTCTCAGCGATCTCGAGCCAGCCCCCCTTGCTCCCTTTGTCGATCCACGCCGCGAGCCGGCCGGCTGCCGCAGGGTACGTGCGTTCGAATCCTGGATGCGTCGCCTCGAGGTAGACGGCATCCGGTACGACCACGTGACCGGAGAATCGCTGCAACAAGTCGAGGTGCGCGGCCTTGGCAAGGCTCGAGAGCGGACTGGCGTCCGCGGTCACGACATCCACCTTCATCCCGTCCCGCGCCGTTCCGAGCATGATGAGCCCCCCCGTGAAACGTCTCCTTGCGACATCCATTCCCCACAGTGCGGCGCCGAGTCCGGCTCGGCGTCCCGCAGCACGGCTCTACTCGGGCGCCGATGAGAGCAGCGCCCTGCCACCACCCCGGCCGCCGGTGCCGCCGCCGCAGGCGGCGAGGGAGACGGCCGCCAGGGCGGCGAGAACCTGGGGTTTCGCGCCAAACCCGCCGAGCAGCATGCGGTGAGTGCTCCATGCAGTTCTCACCGCCCAAAAGCCGGCAGCACCATGGTCTTGTTCACGAGCACGTTGAACGCGTAGCCGGGTCGGATGATCAGTGTCGGCGCCACGGAAAGGTTCTTTTGCATCAGTTGGGCACCCACCTGGTCCAACTCCTGCGCGAGGTCGCCCGTGGCCGACTGCGAGAACCCGGGCGAGGTCAACTGAGACTGATTCTGCGGCTGCGCGACCTGCGCGCCCGCGCCGAGCAGGGAGAGCAGCGTCGCGGAGCCAAAGAGCCGCCAGTAGTGATTGTTCACGAGATCGTGAAAGCCCGCCTCGCCGCGCGCGTTCCCGCCCTGCATGCCGTGAAGGTTCACAGTCGCGCCGTTCGGCATGATGAGTTCATTCCATGCCACGAGCACGCGAGTCTGTCCCCATCGAATACCGGAGGAGTACTCGCCAACGAGGCGCGTGCCCTGCGGGATCAATACGACGTCGGGATGGAGACTGTCGTAAACGGTCTGCGAGACCACCGCCGAAACCATTCCTGGCATGTCCGAGTTGATGCCGGTCTCCATCACGGCCGGAATGACGCTCCCAGCAAAGAGTTCATGCGTGCCGAGCGCCGGCTCCTCCGCCGCAGGCAAATACCCGTTCGGGTCTTTTCGGCGCTCGCCAGACAACCACGCGGAATTCGCGCCCGAGGCCGATTCGCCCTGGCCCTGCGCTGCGAGCAGCGCCTTCTGCAGCGCGAGCGGATTCGCGCCTGAACCCATCTTGCCTTGCGCCGCAAGGAGCGCGACAAGCGGATTGGCGCTCTGCGCACCGCCCGCAACCGCTCCGGCCATACCCTGCGCGCCGCCCGCGTGAATCTCTGAATCCACCGCCCGGTCTTCGGCCTCCTGCGCATTCTCCAGGGCTTTGTATTTCCGTTGCGCCAACCATTGCTGATACTGCGAGCGGTAATTCACCCGCGCCCCACCGCCGAAGCCGTTCTCGGCCGGCGGTGGCAGCACGCTCTGTCTCGTGCCCGTCGTGCCGGAAGGCGTCGCAGGCGGCCTGCTCGCAGGCTGCGTCGATTTGCGTCTCTCGGCGCGCTGCGCGGCCGCTCGCGCGCGCTCCTCGGCCGCTTTTTCAATCTTGTCCTCGCGAGCGAGCCACTGCGCCATGTCAGGGCGGGTTTGACCCACCTGCGCGCTCGCCCCGGGTCCCGGCGCGGCCGCTCCTGGACCTGAACCACCATGCTGCCCTGCGGTGAGGATGCCAAACAGGATGAGCACGAGGAGCGCCGCGCCGATCGCCACGATGATCGCCTTCGAGCGCTTCGAGAGCCGCTCCCCACCCGCCGGCGGATCGCTTCGCACTTTGAGCGCGGAATTGACCGGCTTCCCCGTATCCATCCGCGCCTTGCCGGCATCCCGCCCATCGAGATCACGGGTCAGTTCGTCGCTCATGCGGCACTCCTCACCCCTGGTTCCGGCGGCGGCAAACCACGACGCGCGCGTGGTCCCCCGCCCCGACCGCAAGCTGAAATTTCTTCGGCGCACCGTCGATCACGATGTATCCGTGGACCAAGCGAGAATTGACGAGCGCGGTCTGCCCACCCTCCACCGCGAACACCGCCGGCGCAACCCCCCACTTCATGCGACGCGGCATCTCGAGATACGTATGTCCGCCGCCCTGAAAGACTCGCTCGGGGAAGAAATCCGGCCGCGGCGGACTCTGCCACCAGTGATGGACCACTTCGCAGGAAAAATCGAAGTCGAGCCGTGCCGGGTCCACCGCCCCGAGCGACAGCCGCGTACGGCGCTTGATGGTTGCCGCGCGCGCCTCTCGCGCGGCGGAAGCGGCCTCCTCGGCCGCCTGCGCCTGCGCGGCGATCGTCGCCGGGTCATAAAACCCGACCATCGGGGTATAGGCCGTCTTGTCGCTCACCAAGGTGAGGTAATACAGGCGCGAGGTCGTCGCGATGCTGAGATTGGTTTCCAGACCGGCCGCCGTCGGCTTGATGTCGAGCGTCGGTGTGGAGCCCGCCATCGTCTCCTCGACGAGCCAGCGCGCGCTGTCGCCGATGGCGATGTTCGTGATGCGCTCACCCGGGATGAGTTCGATCACACACAGCCGCAGCGGGGCGCAGGTGATCGTTGGGTGTGACTGACCGTAGGGATACATCACTTCTCCGTTCGTACCCGAGAGCGCCGGGGCAACGCCGGTCGCGAGCCACTCATCGGATGCCGCCGAGAGCGTCCTCGGACTCAACGAGGCGCGCGCGGTGGCGATGCCCGCGATGCGAGCAGACGGCGCGTTCACATGGGCCGTGCCGAGGATTCTGATGCGCTCCGGACGGCGCGTTCCATGATTCGCTCGGGCGCCGGCGCTGCCGGTCTGCGCAGAGGCTTGCGCGGCCGACCCCATCGCCCAGGCGGCCAGAAGAACAATGGCGAACGTGCTGATGACCTGTGCCGTTGTCCGCCCACGGCGGCTCATGCCGTAGATCACTGGTACACCTGTGTCCATGAGAGGTCCTTGATGAAGATGCCGAGCGGGTTATTGAGGAATTCATTGCCGGAGGAATCCAGCTTCGGATCGATCCCGGTCACCACGTGCGCTTGCCAAGAGGTCTTGGTCCGCACCCCGGAGGCATCCGTGGTCTGCTGCCAGTTGACCTGAAACGTGTTTGCCGTGATCGGCAGGACCGACGTGATCTTCACCCGCACCGTCGCCCCGTAGGGCGGATGCGCGCTGTACCAGGCGTTGAGGTAACCCGCGACGGATTTGCTCACCATCGGAAATACCCGGTTCTCGATGATGTCCTGCTCGGCGGTGCGATCAGAAAGCACGCTACGGGCGTTGTAGATCCACTCGGCGACCTGCCAGGTGAGGATCCGCCGCGTCACGGCCGCGCCGGATGAGGCTGGCACCGGCACCAAGGGGTCACCGAGATTGTTGAGCGCCACCACGTAGGGCTCGATCTTCGACTGACTCGCCACGTGCACCGCCCCGAGCACCGCGATCGCCGCCACGGCGAGCGCCGCGAGCGCAACGAGCCGCCAGGAATGCGCGCGCGCGAGCACATCCCCATAACGTTCGTCCCACTCCCGGCGCGCCTCGAGATAGGGATTGCTTCCCGCGGGGAGCGCGCGCGCGGCACCCGCAGCTTGATCGGCACGAACCGCACGTTGCGGCTCGGCATCCGACGGCGTGCCTTCGGTCCCCGAATCCATACTCGCGCGACCTGCGCCGTTGCCCAGGCCGAGCGCGGCGCGCAAAGCGGACGATCCGCCGCCCGCTGCGACCGTCGGCGGGCGCTTTCTGAAATTGAACTTCACGTCGGTCTCCTCGAGCGGCGCGCCACCACCTGGTCACGCGCTTCCCCCCATTCCGCCCTGCGGGCGGCACGCTCCTGCGGGAGGGCACGGCCCTGCGGCCGGCGCGCTCCTGGGGAGGAGACCGCCTTGCGGGGACCGTCCTGCGGATCGCCTTAGTGCCGCGGTCTCATTTGAACGCCCGGGAATTGCGGCTTATAATTACCGTTCATCGAGAAGCTGCGACAATGAGACGGCAGTGCCGAAAAGAAAGCCCACGGGTCGACCGCGCGGAAGACCGCGCATTGTGGAAGACCGCCGGGATGTGAATGTCAGTCTGCCGGGGTGGGCCGTCGATCGGCTGCGCGAGCTCGGCGATGGTTTTCCCTCACGGGGAATTCTGCGCGTGCTTTACTGGTACGACGACCATGGCGCGGGGACGCGCCGAGGCGAACCGCCCCGCAGACTCACGGGATCCGCGCTACGCACCAAGTCATGATATGCGCCGCGCATTCGTTTGAACGGAAAGAAATCCCCGCTGGACCGATAGAGTGACAGCATGGCTGAAGGTTACAGTACCGAACCGGCATGGGTTCTCGTCACTTGGCTGGAGCCCGATGACACATGGTCCGGTCGGCTGATGCGAGACAGCGAGACGGTCGGCGAACCGCTGACCGGCTACGCAACCCATGCTGCGGTTGTGAGGGCTGCGATCAATCGAGGACACCTGGCGTTTGCCGTGAAGCGGCTGGCGTCACAACGTATCTGGTACCCCTGAACCCGCGCTCACTTTTACCTCGTCACTCCGGGTGATTCAGCCGGATATTGATCCCGCCCGACTGCCCCTGGTGGCGTAGCGCGTCCTGTGCGTGTCCGAGTCCTTTCGAGGCGTGTTTGACGACGTTCACCGCGTGCTCGGCCGCCGTGCGGCTGAAGAAGCTCTTGCCATCCTTTGCCGCGGCCCCTGCGGAAGGCACCGCCCCGGCACCCGCACTACCGGGATCCGCGATGCCATCCGGTCCTGTGGCAAGCGTACCCGGCGCCGCACCTGCCCCTGAGGGGGCACCGCCTCCTCCGTCCCCACCGCCGGCCGCGCCTGCGAGCCGATTACCGGCTTTGTCCGCCGCCGCACCCGATGCGCGTCCTGAAACCTTGCTCGCCTCGCCCGCAGCCTTTCCGGTCGCTTCGACGCCCGCACCGGCCGCTTTGGCACCGGCACTGACTGCGGCTCCGACCGGCTGTAGCCCGGGTACGGCCGCAAGGGCAGCGCCGGCGGCGCTACCGGCGGCCGAAACACGCTTTCCGGCCGCCTTGGCCGCCGCAGCCATCCCTTCCCCGGCCACCTGGCCTGCGGCACGGGCACCGGTTCCCGTCGCCTTGGCAAGTCCCGAGACTCCGCCGCCGCCCGCCGAACGGTTTGTGCCCGCGAGGCTGCCGAGCATACCCATGGCGCCCATGTCGCCTGCGACCGCGCCGGCGCTCGCCCCGCCAGCGAGGCGCTTTGACATCGCGGCAAGCGCCGCGCCCCCGGAACCTGCGAGGCCCGCGACACCTGCCGCCGCGCCGAGCCCCGCTGCCGCCACGCCAGCCCCTCCCGCGGCGGCGCCCATGAAGCTGCCGGTCGAGAGCGAGGGGCTGCCCGAGAGCATGCTGCCGGCAATCCCCGGCGCGGAGAGCCCCACCACGCCGTAGACCAGCGTCATGAATGACGCCTCGATCGGCGTGATCCAGCTATACCCGCCCTGGGTGTTCATCACGTGAAACACCTGCTGAATCTCGTGCGGCAGATTCACGCCGAGCGCCAGAATCACCGTCAACACGAAATACTTCACGCCGATACTGAACACGTAGCTCAGGTATTTTTCGGAAAACGTCGTGGTCCAGTTCGAGCCGCTGAAGGCCAGCATGAACACCCCGGCGCCCAGGATGACCGAGGCTTCGATGTTGATGATGAGTGCCTCGAACGCGAGCAACGCGTACGCCAGAATGAACACCACGGCCGAGATGACCGCCGAGAATCCAAAGAGCACATCATTGAGCGGGTGATACCATGACGCCTGATTTTTCACCGCCGCAGACAGCGATGCGATGGCGTCCCAGCTCTGTCCAAAGATCGCAGACGGATTCGCGGGGCTGAGCGCATTCGCTTGCTGCCCGGACATGCCCGTCACGACGAGTCCCGCGCGTTGGAACATATGGAGCAACAGCGGGATCCAGTGCGGCGCCATGCCGATGACGCCGAAGTAGAACAGGGCAAAAAAGGCGATCTTGATGCCGAGGCTGCCGATGAGCTCGTGCGGCTCGGGGCGCTTCAGTGCCCACTGGATGCCCACCCACATGAGTTCGAACAGCGCAAGTCCCGAAAACAAGTCCTGGGCCGCCGCCGTGGCATGCGTGAGCCACCCGCCCATCGAGCCGAGAAAGAGGTTCTGGATGTCGGTGAGGATGTGCGTGGTCTGCCCGGCCGTGCTCGCCGCAGGGAGCGGACTGGCCAACTGCGCGTGCGCGAGCGCGGGCACAAGGGACACGGCCAGCGCAAGCATGAGAACACACCACAGACGACGCGCCACGGTGTGCTGCTCACCCTTGTCGATCATTCGAGACATTGCGCGGCCTTTCTCAATTCACCGGAATCGGGGGGATCGAATCGTCCTTGATGCCTTCATTCACGTCATTCTGCCGGTCCTGCTCGAGCTGCTGGCGCTGCAGATCGACATTGGTTTTCAACTGTGCGAGCGCGTTCAAATCGCGGTCCTCGCGATTGAGCGCCTTCAGGATGTACCCGTCCATGGCGAGCGCGGACTGCAGGATCTGCTTTTGACTCGCCCCGCCCTGCGCCTGCCGCTCGACCGCTGCGACGAGACTCTGTTCGTTCTGCGCGTCCTGCTCGCTCAAACCCGCGTTCTTCAGTACCGCCGCAGCCTGCGACTGCAAGACCTGCCGCTGGCGCTCGAGGTCGGCATTGATGTTCTGTCCCGGACAGGCGGGATTGGGCTGACCCGCCGGGACCGCCGAACACTCTTGAGCGACGGCCTGGTCGTACTGCGCCTGCGTCATGCACTCGCTATACCCATCCGGCAACGTATACTGGTAGCTCCCAACCGGACCGGCTCCGCAAGGCATCAATTGCCCTTGCCAGACGAGCGAGCCGAGACCGCCCTGCATGCTCATCGTGGTGCCGTATTCGGCCTGAATCTGCTCGAGATTGTCCTGGGCACCGTAAGTGAGTCCGTCGGCCATCTGCACGGCCTGGTAGGCTTCGGTGATCGGACCGATCGCCTGATCGAACAGTTGCATCGGCATGCCGACCGCGTTCTCCGCCTGATATTCGAGCTGCATCAATTGCTGCTCTTGCCGGATCACGCCGCTCTCGCGCTGCTCGACCGCCGTGATCTCCTGCACGATCTGCTCGGGGAACGTGGCGCCGGCCACCTCCGAAACCGCCGCCGCGCGGGGCGCAACACCCATGATCGTCGCCGCACCGGCGAGCAGGGCAAACGCAAAGCCAGAAAGCCGAATGTGCGTCATAAATCCTCCTCGAGCGGCGCTTGACGCCACAGCCGCGCCCGGGCGGAAGAGTTCAAAGCACCCTCCCGCCCGGGTTTCGCCCTCTCGCATGCGGGGCTGCATCCTGGCGGCATGCGGGGTGTCCGCTGCGCGCGCAGGCGGGTCCGCTACCGGGACGTGTGATGCCGCCAGACATCCACGCCGCATACGACTCGACGGCCGGCCCGCCGGCCGCGCGGTCATGACCCGCCCGTCCGTCGGTGCTTTGGCGATGATCGCCCCACATCCGTTGCAAGCGGATGAGGGAGACTCGCCGCAGCGCCGGCATGAGCCCCTGTGTGTATCTTGAAAACTCATCGTTCCATTCCATCGCCGCCCCTTCGGGGCGTGAATCGACGAACAGGGGGCGCGGGAGGCTCGGACAACGCGAGCGCCTCCTGTCTGCCGTGTAACACCTGCTCAGCCGATTCCGGCACCTCCCATGTCGCATCCTTGCCGCTCAAGAGAAAATGCACCGAAGCGAGGCTCTCTGTGGCCACCCACGGAATCCGGACCTCGGTGCCGTCCACGGTACCTCCGACTTTCTCGGCGAGATTGATGAGCTCCTCACGATCGCGAGCATCTCGGGATGCGAGCGGCACCACGACGGTTGTGCCGGCCGGCACCGCAGGCACCGCTTCCACCGCTTTGCGATACTCGCCGATCAGACGCTTGTAGAGGCCCGGAGTCTCAAGTTCCTGATTCCACAGCCCTCGCACATAGGCCCCGACGATCGAATAGGGCCACCCGACTTCCTTCCAAACCCCATCGACCCGCTCGATGCGCGTGTGTGCATCGACGCGCAGCATCTGCGGCTGCGGCGCGTTCACTGAGGACGTGCGGGACGCGACCGGACGGTACCCCAGTTCGGCGCGGGCCGGTTCCATGACGATCATGCGGATCATCGCATCGTCGATCGCCCGCCACGATCGGCCATCGAGCACCACGGAGACGAGCTCGGGATGTCCGTGAAGCAGCACTGGTACCGTCTCGCCGGCTTCCAGGCGATCGATGACCTCGAGGTCGTTCCTCACGGCCGCCGCAGCGGACGGCCCGATCGCGAGATACCGTTCGCGAACATCTGCCCATTGTCTCGAGCGCTCATCGTCCAGCCATTGGCTATACGTCGGCTCCGGCTTGGTCAGACGGACTTGCACATCCGGCATCGCGATGGGATTCCTCATCGCATTCATCCACCGGTCGATATAGGTCTCGGGCCGCAGCTCGCCACGGGGTGTTTGGATCATACCCCCTTCGCAGTCCGCCGCGGCGCAGAACACCCGCTCGAGCGCCGCATCGAGACGACCAATCTGAATGCACGTCCACTCCGGAGTGTGGGGATACGTGTTCCGGTCATAGAGTCGCTCGAACAGACACCACGTTGCGTACCCACTGCCCGCCGCTCTGAACACCGCCGCGGCCTGCTCCGTCGTAATCGTTGCGCCCATCGTCGTGCCCTCACCGTCCCGAATCTCGATCCCGCGTCCCGGGCACCTTTGTCGGCGTCCGTCCCCGGCGGAAGGCGCCTCCCCTGCCCCGCCGGCCGCCCTCGGACTGGTCCCGATGTGCTGTTGCGTCCGCCGCCTGAGCGAACCGAACCTCGCCCTGCGTGCCGAGTTCGCGCTCGACCCGCTGCACATGAATGATCGTGCCGGACTCATCCATCCGCACATCGAGCAGATCACCGGGTTTTGCGCCGCCGAGTTCGTGCAGACTCCCATCGGGGCGGCGCCACCGCGCCGGCCGCATATCGGCCACCAGCAGGAGCGGGGCGGGTGAAAATTCCTCCTTGCGCACCAGCGGATGACCGAGTCGCATCTCGACCGCCGCTGTGTAGGCGCTGCCGTCGGCACCCCTCGTTTCAGGGAAGTGATAAACACCGAGCACCTCCCCCATGAAGTGATCACCCGCGCCGAGGCGCAGCGTCTTCACCGATTCCCAGGGGATGGGCGGGGCATCCGCCCGTCCCTCATGAGTCACTCCCGCAATGCTCGCCACGCAGGTATCGGGCGCCATCATGAGGAACGACACCGGTGCGCCAGTCGCTGCTCGGACGGCCGTTTCGAGCTCGTCCAGTTGGCCACCGGCAGGGAGCGCGGGGTTCGCCCGACCGAAGAGCCCTTTGAAATTCGCGAGCGACTGACCGTCTGGCGCAACGACCGATGTCAGGAGTCCGTCCGACTCGCGGATCGCGAGCGCCCGCAGCTTGTGCGCCACGGCAACGAGCGTCCCTGCAACATGCGGGCACTCACCGGCGCGCAACCCCAACACCTTTCCGCGGGCCGTTGCGACATCGAGGTCCGCAACATCCGGCTGGGCAAACTCATGGACGCGCTCCAAGTCCACCGGAGCGGCGCGCAATTCGACCGCAGACCACGGACCGCTCGATGCCGCCAGATCGTCCGTGGCGGTGACGTTGCGCAACCGCACCTGGTCCAGCACCTCCGCCAGGCTCTCGTAGATCAACTCGCCCGACGTGCGGCCGTCCTCGGCTTGCGCGAGAGGGCGTTCGGCCGAGACGATACCGTAGCCCAACGTGTGCTCGTCTCGCCCAAAGGGCGGGTGCTCGTGCGCCGGCACGGCGCGCAATTCGACCATCCGGTACGGACCGTTGATCGCCGGGTCGCGAGAATCATTCATCCGAACCGTGATGTCCGCGCAGTGCTTCGGATCCGCAACCACCCCGAGCGGCCCTCTCGACCCATCGCGGTCGACGATACAGTACCCGTACACCGGGTATTGCTCGCGCTCGGCGGCGCGCTCGAAGAATGCACCCGCTTCGATCCGAGCCCGCGAGAGCGACTCGGGGATTACCTGGCTCATTTTCGCCCAGGTCTCGTCCGAGAACCCACGCTCTGCGACCGAAAGACAATGAGCGGCAGCGCGCGCCTCGCTCTCCCGCTCCGTCGGATATCGTTTGACCGCGCGGCACAAACGCCCGGGTAGCGATGCAGCCCACCCGGGCCGCTCGCCACTGTGGTACCCCACGTACTCCGCGAGCGCCTCGGCATATCCTGGGACGACACCGAGAGCCGGCCGATCGCCGCGCAACGCCTCGGTGAACGCCGCCGCGCTCTTCCCGGCGAGACTCACGAAGTCCGCATCGAGCAGCGGCGGGCGATTCGGCTGAGACTGATGCGCGCCATGCTCGATACGCCGGTCCGGATAGCGATACGCAACGCTTCGCAGATTCTCGCGAGCAAGACACTCGGCGAGCACGACCGCCGATTTCCCTCGCGCTTCGAGCGGCAGCAGACGTTCAGGCAGCCGCCCGGCCAGAGCGGCCAGCAAACCGATCTCGTAAGGATCACACAGTTGGGGGGGCATACCTCAGTCTCCACACGGCCTTTGATCTCGTCGCCGCTTCCCCCCATTCCGCCCCGCGGGCGGCATGCTCCTGCGGAGTGCACTGCCCAGCGGGGCTACCGTTCGAGGTCTTCTTCCGCCGACAGCGGCTTCCTGCGCAGCGGTGTCGAACGGGCCGGAAGGCTCGCCTCCTGCGCAAGTCCCCTGCGGTCATCGATCTTCACACGGTCCTGCCCGCCCCTGACCTCGAGTTGTCCGCGTTCGCGCAGGGTCACATTGATCCCGCTGTCCGCCTCCCGCGAGCGTGCATTAACCGTGAGCTTGCCGTCACCGCTCACAACCGCCTCGGCCCGGCCGTGCTCATAGAGACGCACCGACTGCGCGCCCCGCTCGTCGGCTTTGAGCACCCCACGGCTCTTGTCATCGATCATGACCGCTGTCACGCTGTCGCCGAACCCGATGGCCGACGGTCGGCTGTTGTCGTGGGCGAGGATGACCGCCTCGCTGTTCTCGTTCGCGACGACCGATACCGCGCTCACGTCCCACGCATCCACGTCCACGCTCGCGCTGTGGATGGCATTCACCGACACTCGGCTGCGATCGAACGCCATGACGCGCACGGTGGCGGTCTGCGCCGCGTTCACCGTCGGCGCGGCGTCGCCCTTGACCGTCAGCACGAGTCCCGCGTTGTCGAACACGCAAATTTGACGGGAGGCGCGCTTCTCGAGCATCGTCATCACGAACGTCTCCTCACCGTGCAGATGCACTGGTGCGCCAGGATGGTCGAAGAGCGCCAGATCGAGCTCGACCTGAGTGCGGCAGACCACTGCCTCGATCGCCTTCTGCCCGGAGTGCGAATTCGCTGTCATTGCGGGGGACTCCCAATCAATCCACGTCTTCCCCATTCCCTTCTGCGGAGGGCACTCTCCGGAGGGCACGGCCTGTCCAACCCCGCCCGTGGCCGGCGCGCTCCTGCCGATGGCGTGCGCCTCGCGCGTCATAGGACTGCGGCCGGCAGCCCCTCGCCGGACTCATGTCCTCATCCGTCGGTGTACGACTCCCACTGCTCAGCGGCCGCCTGGCATCCGCGCTCACGCAACCATTGCGCCGGCCACGCATCGCCGATCGCCGTGCGCAGTTCGCGGATGCGCGCGAGGTTCTCCTTGCCGCTCGTCCCGACAAATGCGAGCTGCGGGGCCGTGAGCCCGAGTTCGAAGAGACGCCGGCCATCGGGGTGTAGCATGTAATACTGGCGCTTCGGCGTCGCCATGGAGAGAATCTCAATCTGGCGCGAGTTCAGTCCCATCGCCTGATAGAGCGGCCGCACGTTCTCCGTCGCGGCCTCCGGATTCGGCAACAGAATCTTGGTCGGACAGGACTCGTAGATCACATCCGCGATTCCCGAACGATCGAGATCGGTCAGCGACTGCGTGGCAAAGACCACCGCGACGTTGGCCTTGCGCAGGACCTTCAGCCACTCCCTGATTTTCTCCTTGAAGGCCGGGTGGCCCAACATGACCCATGCCTCATCGAGCACGAGCAGCGTTGGTTCTCCCTGGAAGCGTTGCTCGAGCCGGTGAAAGAGATAGGTGATCACCGGCAGGACAAGCTTCTCGCCCTTGCCGAGGAGGTGTCCGATCTCGAAAACCTGAAAGGGCGAGTCTCGCAGCGCATCGCGTTCGGAATCGAGCAACGTCCCGGCCATGCCGGAGAGCGTGTACGGCTTGAGCGCGCTCCTGACCTCCTCGTCCTGTATCACGAGCACGTAATTGGTGAGCGTCCGGTGGCGTGACTCGGTCGTAGTCTCCCCGAGCTGCGTGACCGCACGGAAGATTTCCTGGCGCTGCTTCGGTGACACACCGACGCCCTGCAGATGCACGAGCTGCTCGATCCACTCCGCGGCCCACACCCGCTCGGCCGGCTCGTGCACGGCACCGAGCGGACAGAACGACACCGCCTGTCCGGCCGCCGCGCCGCCACCCTCGCCCGGGGCATCGCCTCCGATGTCGTAGTGCTCGCCGCCGGCCGCCCAGCACAAGGGCAGCAGGGAGTAGCCCTTATCGAACGCGAAGACCTGCGCGCGCGCATATCGGAAGTGCTGCGCGATGGTCGTTGCAAGGAGCGTTGATTTACCAGCGCCGGTTGGCCCCAAGATCGCCGCATGGCCCACGTCACCCGAGTGCAGACAGAGGCGAAACGGCGTGGCGCCCGAGGTCCGGGTCCAAAGGAGCGACGGGGGCGGAGAACCATCCTTCTGCCTGGGGTAGAACGGACACGGGTTGTGATCCGGACCCGCCCATATGCTCGTAAAGGGAACGAGGTGCGCGAGGTTCAGCGTGTGAATGATCGGGCGGCGGACATTCGCTTTGGTGTTGCCAGGGTGAGAACCCAGGTAAACCTCGACGGCGTTCACGTCCTCGATCCGGCACTCGAACTGCTTCGCCTGGATCACCTTCGCCACCTCACGGGCGGCCCCGTTCAGCACCTCGAGATCCTCGTGCGCGAGAAGCAGTGCCGTCGAGTAGTAGCCGAAGTGCACCATGCCGGATGAGGCTTCCGCCATGGCATCCACCGCATCGCCCGCCATGCTCACCGCGTCCGCATTGTGGTGGCTCGCCTGCCCGCCGAGCGCCTCGCGCACGAGGTTCATGCCGGCCACGCGCTTCTGCGCCCACCGGGAGCGGTATTTGCCGAGAATCTTCTCCGCTTTCACCGGGTCCATGAAGATGAATCGGCTGGACCACCGGTAGGCCACCGGCAGGCGGCCGAGAAAATCCATGATGCCGGGCCAGCTCCTTTGCGGGAGTCCCGTAATCGACAGCGCTCGCACGAACCGCCCGTCGACTTGCGGGGTAAAGCCCGTCACCAATTGGTGACGGCCGAGCACCGCATCGAGGTACATCGGCACGAACGACATGCGAAACGGCTCGCTGCCGTCTCGCAGCGTCACGCAACGTTCGAGATGCCCGAGAAGTTCGCTTGCCACCTCGCCCGTGAGCTCATCCTCGTGGGAGGAGAGTCTGCGGATCCTCACGATGGACTCGAGATTCCCCTCGATCGAAAGACACGCATGCTGGAAGCGGTCGAGGGACTGCTGTGCCGTGCCGGCCACCCGTCCCTCGATGAAGACGCTCGCGGCCTTGTTCGCCGCGTCCGGCGGCGGAAACCAGGTGAGCGCGAGCACGTTGCGGCTCGTGAACGCCACGGCATCGCGCTCAAACTGCGCACGGCGCTCGTCCTCGATGAGCTGTGTGGTCCGGTCCGGAAACGCCGCGCGCGGCGCGTAGGCGCTCACCGAACCCCTCACGCTGTCGGCGTGGATCATCCATCCGTCGCCGAGCTTCAGCGCCGAGTTCAACCGCACCGCAAGCGCGCGAAGCTCGTGCCGGGTCGAGGAGTCGAGATCGGGACCGGAGTATTCCCACGCGGCGAGAAACGCCCCGGACTTTAGCAACACCACATCCGGCGCCACCAGTGCCGCCCAGGGCAGCAGGTCGGGCAGTGCCCGGGCCTTGACCCGAAACTCACGCAAGGATTGCATATCAGTCCTTCCACTTCGGCGGATCGGCAAACGGCGTTGCCGAGGCCGGATAGAATCGCTTGTACTGGAGGAGCCGGCGGCCGGTCAGCGAGAGCTGCGGGTCAAACTTCGCGGCCTGCGAGAGCCCGTACTGGCCGACCACCCACACGATGACGCCGATGATCGCCGCCCACAGTTTCGCGAGCGACACGATGAAGATGCCCGCGAGAAGCATCAACAGCAGCACGAGTTGCCGCTCACCGCCCATCACGAGGATGGGCCGGTTGAGCGAGCGGTGAATCGGCGACTCGAATTCCTCGTCGGGCAGTTCCTCAGCCACGGCGAAGTCCCTGCGCCACGTGCCGCACAACCGCCGCGTGCGCAGCGAGGTGCTGCGGTAGCGCCGCCACAACGGCGCCGGTGTGGATCAGACCGAGAAGATTCAGGATGTTGTTGCCGAAGACGATGATCGAAATCGCCACCACGATCGTCAGCAGCTTCTTGATGATGCCCGAGAGCTCCTCGCCGAAGATGAGCGCGATGCCCGCGGCCACGAAGGCGATGACGCTCACGCCCGTGGCGAAAGGCCCCGTGAGGTCGTGTTCGAGGGTCTGAATCGGGGTATCCCAAGGCATGTTCGTGCCCGCCAGCGCCACGGGGGCGGTCAGAACGAAGAGCAGTGCCGCAGAGGCGAGCGCCCGTACGCGGCGCAGATGCGTCGAGAGGTGAAACACAGCCGTCTCCTTGGGGTGCCGGAGGCACCCGCGCGGCTGGCACCATGCCGCCGCTTCCCCCCATTCCGCCCTGCGAGCGGCACGCTCCTGCGGAGAGCACGCCCCCTGCGGGCGGCACCGGTTGTGCCGGGGCGCGCTCCGGAGCGCGATCAGAACCTGACGAGAACCCCGCGAATGGCAGTGCGCGGCACCGGTCCGAAATACCGGCTATCGAAGCTGTAGCGCGCCCATCCGGGCGCGGCACCGGGTCCATAGAGCCAGTACTCCCCTCGCGCGAGCGCCCACCGTCCCGTCGCCCATGGCAGGCGTATCCCCGTGACCGGGGAGGCGGGCATCGGAGCCGAGAGTGGCAAAGCGCGCCCATTGACCTGCACCCCCGCGGCCGTCTCCACCACGGTATCGCCGGGAACCGCCGCGATGCGCTTCACGAGCGGCTCACCACCACCAGGACAGCGATCATCGCCGTGCCCGCGCTCATAGAACGGAAAGCGCAGTGGCGTCACCCATGCCGGCGGGCAAACGGCGACGAAGTCCCCCAAGGCCGGTCCCGATGCGGAGACCGGGCGGCGCCAATACCAGCCGAGCGGCGCGCTCGGCGTGTCGTTGTACCGCAGCCCCATCACGACGAGCGCGGCGGGAAACACCACGCCCACCGCGCACGATGCGACCAGTGCGATGAACACCCGCCACCGATACCGAAGGCGACCCCTCGCGGCCCGCCCCTCGCAGGACCGCGTCCCGGCGCCGCCACTGCCCGCCGCCACCGTCAGCGCTCGAGGTCCTCGCCGCGCGGCACGCCCCGACGCGCCGCTTTATCAGAATGACTTCGCACGGCGGCGGGGCCACCGAGAATCGCCTTGGCCTGCGCAACGATTTTCCGATACGGGTGATTCGCGGGCGCGAGTTCCGCCAGCGCGTTCGCACAGTCCCTCAGGGTCTCCTGCACGTCGATCATGTCCTGAAAACCGAACGACCTGGGCGTGTCCTCCCCGGCCGCCAGTGCACCGATGAGACCTGGCAGATGATCGTTGATGACCTCCACTGCGCCGCCACCATTGATTTCGATATCATCGCAGCCGAAGCCGATGCTTTCGAGCGCCGTGACCAGCTCGCGGGCCGAGCGCGCGACGGAGGACTCGGTCTTACCCGCCGCCACACCGGTCTCTCGTGGCTGATCGAACCACGGCCGAGCCGCGAGCGCGTCGCGCTCCGTTTCTCTCATCCGCATGCCGGTACCGTGATCAACCGTCTCGACGGCGCGCTTCGCGCGCTCCGATACCGAGTTCATGCGCTCGTAATAGCGCGCCGGATCCACCGTCTCGATCCGCGCACACACCACGTCGCGCGCGACCTCGAGAAGCTCCACGGCATGATGCTCACTGGCTGCGGTCTTGCGATTGAGCAACCCCGCCTCGCGCAGCGCATCGTTCAACGAATCGCGAAGCTCAAATGCCTCGGGCGCGCGAAGCGCAATGACCCGGCGGCACTCCTCACCCTCGAACAGACCGACCTCGATACGACCGTCCTCGCAACGGGCCTGAATATTATCGACTCGGCTCATAATTACTCTCCGGGCACTGCGGAAACTCGCGACTCACCCCATTCCGCCCTGCGGGCCGCACGGCACTGCGCAGAACAAAGCCCGGTAGGCGCTACCGATTGTCCATACCGCAGCCAACGTGCCTCCCCTACCCATTGATGCCGGCCGCAGGCCCGCGGCCTGTCGTTTTTGCCATTCCGCACCGCACTCTCTCGGCCATCGCACCATCCAAGTAATATTTGATCTTCTGGCAATAGATTGGGCTGTGGCCGGCGACGAAGACGAGCTCGTCATCCGGCGGCAGCCGCATGCACTCGTCCGCCGTGAGCAGCGGCCGGCTCACGACCTGCTCGTTGGTGTTCACGTTGGTGAGCGCCACCGAAAAGCGATGACCGCTGTACTGGCGCTGCTGCTGTACCACCGTCGCCTGGCCGGCCATCTTCGAGAGGACCTCTGCGGTCTCGACCTTATTTGGGGCGTACGCCATCCGGATGTGACAGTTCGAAGTGATCGACTCCTCACGGCCGTACGACTTTTGCAACTGCGGCAGGTCCTGAACGATGAGGAGTGCCTTCAGGCCGTAACCGGCGATGAACGCGAGCGCTTCCTCGAAGATCTCGAGCTTGCCCAAACTCGGGAACTCGTCCATCAAGAGCAAGAGCCGGTGCGGAAAGCGACTCTTGCCGCCACCGCCCGCATCGAACTCCATGCCCTCGGTGAGCCGGCGCACTACCTGGCTCACGACGAGCCGAAGGAGCGGTTTCAGTCTGTCCTTGTCCGACGGCGGAACGACCAAATAGAGCGAGGTTTTTTCCTTCACCTCGCGTCCGTCGGGGTTTCGGCCGCCCATCAGGCTCTCGATCGAGAAATCCGACACCCGAGTATTGTCCGCAACGATGGGATCCCGGTAGAGCGACAGGAACGAGAGGGCCGTCGAGAGCACCGATCCTCCCTCGTTCGGCGGTTTGTTGAGCCAAGCTTGCATCGCCTCGGCGACCGCTTGCCACCCGGCCCTGCGGGCAGCGTGTCCTTCATCGTCCTCGGCCAAGCGCTCGCCGCCGGCGGCGCTGTGAATCTTCGCGTGCGCGATATCGCGGATGTAGCCGAGCACGGCCTTCGCGCCCTGGACCACGTCTTGCGGCCCCTCCGGGTCCGCCTGCGCCTGCTCGAGCGCCGCCCGCTCGGCGGCCTCGCGGAACGGTCCGCCGTCGGAAAGGATTGCCAGCACCGTGGCGAGACTGCGATCAACTGACGCCATCGCCGCCGGCGGCTCACAGAGGAGGACGAACAGGAGCACCCCGGTCATGAGATCGAACCCGGTCTTCGCCCAGTGGTCCTTCAGTCCCTCTCCGTTCGGGTCCACGATCATCGTGGCGACGTTCTGCACGTCCTTGACCATGTTACGGTCGAAGCGGATCTCCTCGAGCGGATTGAAACGCGCTGAATCAGGCGCGGTCGGGTCGAACTTGAGCACGCGCTGCCCCATGCACTGCGCGCGGTAGCCGCTGGTGAGCGCCCAGTTCTCGCCCTTGATGTCGTGCACGAGGACGGACTCGTCCCAGTTGAGCAGTGTCGGGATCACGAGACCCACGCCCTTGCCGGAGCGGGTCGGCGCGAAGACCATCATGTGCTCGGGGCCTTTGTGGCGCAGGTAATGCACCCGACCGCGCCCGTCGCGCCAGGCGCCGAAGAGCACCCCGCCTTTGTTGCCCTCGGCTGGCAATACCCCTGCGCCGCGCACCTCCTCCGGAGTCGCCCAATGGGCAGACCCGTGCAAATCGTTCCGGGCGGCGCTCGAATTTTGAGTTCGGCGGTAGGCGATCCAGATGGGCCCGATCATCGAGACTCCAGAACCTACCTCGAGCAGCACCTCCGCTCGGTCGAGCGCGGCGAGGACAATGGGCGGAGAGGCGGAGTTGTCGAAATGCCAGAGCCAACCGAAGACGGCGAACGGGGAATACAGGTGCGCACCGAACAGCGCGCGCCCCAACCCCGGGTCCCAACGGAGGCTCCACGCCGCCACCTCTGTGGCGAGCCAACACACGACGAGCGCGAAGATCAGAAAGAGTCCGATCCCTTGAAACCAAAACCGCGCGAGGTCCTTCTCCTGGGTCGGGATTCGGATATCGGGACCGGCGGCCACCATAGCCTTGCTGTGGTTGAATAAACTCATCTCTCGTACTCCACAGCGTTGCTCGTGACCTCAAGCGTTCGATGATCATGGGTAATGACCAGCAGGCCCCGCGCCCGGGCGCGCCGCACGCAATCGGCCGTTCCTCGGCCGCCCGGAAAGGCGAGCACCATGTCCGGTTGCTCCCTGGCGAGCATCTCCTCGTTGCGCCGAGGGCCTGCGCTTCTGCCGTAGCGGTTCCAATCGGCGCGGTAGCGGCGCTCGGTAATACCGGTCCGCTGGCACCAGAGCGACGCCCAATGATCGGCCCCCGTCGGACAATCCCCGTGAATGACCACGAGCGTCATCCCGGTACGGGCAGCGCTCGCCCGACACGCCGAAAGCTGCCGAAATACCGCATCCCGGTCCCCGTAATCGCGCCCTCCGGTCACCACCAGTCGATACTCCCGAACCTGCGGCGCGGCGGGGGGCACTTCGGCCGCACTCATCGCTCCTGCCCACGAGCCGGCGACCGGGAACGGCGCCGCGATGAGGACCCTGTGCGCCGAAGTACGCCTTCCGGCTCTCGCGGACGGCCACCGAATCCTGGGACATCCTCCAGACGCGCAACGCGCGCGATGCCGAGGCGTTCATATCCCTGTTCGGTCGCCGCGGTGATGACCTCGTTTGCGTCGCTGCACCCCGCGATACCGCAGAGCGACTTACCGTCGACATCCACGATCTGACCCGCCGCCTCGCCACAGCCGGTGTGGTAGATGTAGAGCGTCGGCGCGCGCTGCGGCGCATGTGCCGCTTCAACCTCGCGGCGCTCGCTACGATAGGCTTCGAGGGTATCGTGCGCCCAATGGGTCTGCCCAGGGTGCTCCTCCTCGAACCTGAGTCCCCATCCGATGACGCTCGCGCACTCCCACGGCGTCTGCCCAAAGGACTCCGGCCAGGAGAGATGTTCCGTCGCGCGACTAAACGCCTTGAGCTCCTCCGGGGAGGCGATGCGCGCCAACTTCCTGGCGCGGTCGGTGTGGGGAGCAAACCCCAGAACGGAATCCCGCAATGCGCCATAGCGATCGAGCGCTTGAGTCTTTGTCAGACGCGGCGCAGCGCTCGGCGCTTCGGGGGCGCGCGGAGCAGCAATCTCCTCGTCGATCTTCTTAAGATTCGCCCCCGCGGACCTGACACCGCCGGAGAGTTCTCGATTGTCCGCCATAGGGCTATCGTCCTTCGTCGCGGGCCGGCAACCGGCCTCGGGCACCTCGAAGCTGCGCTCCCTCGGGATGCTCTTCATGCGCCGCGCCGGTGGCGATGCGATTGCGCGCCAGCGTGAGGCGCTCGACCGCGCTCGCATATTTGAGTCCTCCCTCGGATAGATGACCTGGAACCCGCGCCAGGTCATCGAGGTAGTACGCCGCCGAGTGTGGTGCCTGGCCCGGATGGTAGTAAGTCTCGATCACGATTCCACCATCGGCGCGGCCGGCACCGAAGAGCTGTAGCTTCGTGCGCCCGCCGTCGTGGCTCACCTGCTCGGTCGCCTCGGCCTTTCCCCGTATGAGCAGGTTGAGTGCAGTGGAAAGCAATCCCTCGGACCTTGCCAAGCGATCTCGTTCGGCGTGCAACTCGTCATAAGTCGGCTTTTTCATGCGGCCTCCCGCAGTGAAGGAGGAAAACGGCGGCACCTTCGGTGCCGCCGTCACATCGCTCTGGACAGCTCACCGGCCCTGGTGGGCCTCCTGACCCTTGACCGGCGCCTCCTTGGCGCGCTGGGCCTTCACATAGGCCGAGACGCCCGCGATCCGCTCCCAGTGCTTCTCGCCGTTCTCCTCGAACTTGCAGCGGCTGATGTAGTCTGCGTTGATGTTCGAGGTCTGGATTTCCACGCCGTCCTTCTCGTAGCTGCCGTGGCGGAGCTCGCCCTCGACGTTCACGAAATCGCCCTTCTTCAGGGTCTGCGAGACCTTCTCGGCCTCCTTGCCGAAGAGCGAGACCCGATGCCAGGTCGTGGTCCGGTTCTCGCCTTCGCCTTCATTGTGAGCGACGCTGAAATTGACGACGGGGGTTCCCTTGCTGGTCTGGCGCAGGACCGGGTCGGCACCCATGTTTCCGTAAACCTTGGTGATGGCCGACGCCTCGGCGCCCTGCTCGGGGACAGTCTGCTGATTCATGAGATTCACTCCAACTGAGGTTCGTGATGTGCGCCCCGGGCACGGGCCCGGGTCTTCACGTCATTCCCGCAGACGGGCTGCGGCGGCGGCACCTGGGCGCGCGCTGTGGGGGAACCGTCCCCTCATTGCGCACTCCCCGTTCCCGCACGCACCCGCACAGCTGGTCGGCTTCGAAACCCCACCCGCACCATCCCGGTCGTGTGCCGCGCGCGAAGAGCTCGATATACGGCCCGGGGCTGCACGATTCGATGATCGTGTAGAGCTCATCGGGCTTGCGGGAGTGCTCGCGTTTCGGCGCGGCGAGAAAATTGACCTGCCGGCGTCCGGGAGCAAGCGTTCGCACGTTCTTGCCGCGCACACCGAAGAGAACGATCTCCGTGACGTTGCGGAAGTAGAACCCCACGCCCCTGCCGTCCGGACCGCCGTCGCGGCGAACCTTCTCCCAGATGAGGTTCGTCTTGTACTCAAATCCCCATGCGGCCATGACGGCGAGTCCGTCGGGGAGGAGCGCATTGGGTACCCACAAATACAGATGCGCTCTGGCAGAGGCGATCTCGCCGACCGGGAGCGCGGCGATATCCTCGAGCGCCATGGTGGATACCGGGCGAGGCGTCGATGTTCCGGCGCGACCTTGCCGGTGCGATTGGCAAACCGCCACGGCGGGTCAGCGAGAACCGTCTGGAAGCCGGCGCGGCCGAGCGGGTGCAGATCGCAACGCACGTCGGCTACCGCTCGATCCCTGGGTCGGCGCGGCGTGGCGCGCATGCCTTCTCGCGGAGGGGGAGTTTCGCTGTTGCGAGCCGCTGAAGCGCGGCGTCCACATCGAGACCACGCTCAGTGAAGTATGAGACTCGTCCCTGAATGGTCCGAATCGCCGCGAGACAGTCCTCGAGAGAGAACTCCTGCGCCCACGCGGCGCATGGTACCGCCCAGTCGAGGTCCTCCTCGAACGCGGTGGGCTGGCCGCTGAAGGTCTTGAAGTGGCTCGCCCAGGCGGGCATCGCCTCCCGCCGTTCCTCGGAAATGAGGGTGCCGCCATGCCCGCCGGTACTTACCGACCACAAGCCGGACGCAATCACCCGACACTCCTGGACGTTCCCCCACGGACTCGAGAGCGGGACCGGGGCGTCATGAAACGAGCTTGCTTGCCCGTCGGCGGATGCATCTTGGAATTCCATCGCGCGCCGCCTCGCCTCAAGCGCCCAGTTCGGCCGCATCCGTCTGTCGAGTGCGCGCCGCCGCCTGACGTTCAGCCGCCTGGCGCTCCTCTTCCGCCTCCTCGGCAAGCGTCTCATTGCGTAGTCGCAATTGCGTCTGGCGAAGGTCTTCCTCGTCCTGCTGCTCGCGCAGCCGCATCGCCTGATATGCCGCCTCGCCGTCTTCGGTGAGACTTCCCTTGGCATCCACGAGCTCAGGACCGCCCGGGCGCCTCAGACTCTCCCGATCCTCCGCGGTCAGCGGCTCACCACGCTCGGCTTTCTTCAGGCTCTCCCAAGCCCCGGCCGGCAGCCGCGCGAGCTCAAATTCCCCCCGCGCGTGACCCGGGCGGGGCGCCGGGTAGTCATCTCGCGAGCGGCTGCCCGCGTCCTGATCCACCGCTTGCGCGGCATCTGCGGACTGCGCACTACCGAGCGCCCGCTGCCCACCCTTCATCCCATCGGGTGTCACAGGCGCGGTTTCAGACTCGTGGCGCGTCAGCGCGGCCACAGCCGCTTTCTCATCCGGCGAGAGCAGCGCAGTTTCATGCTCCCTGGGCAGGGCGAGATGCTCGGGGGCCGCCTTTCGCGCGCCATCCCAAACCTTCCTCAGGTCCTCATCCTGGACCTTGATCCCCAACCTTCCCGCGATCTCAGCGGCTTTGCGGCGGAAGCCCGGATTGCCCGAGATCCGCAGCCCCTTCTCCATATCGAACTTCTGCGCCGCGATGCGCAGCGCCGCCTCGATGTCACGCTCCTCGGCGGTATTCACATCGAGCCGAGCGCCGGTATCCACAATGACCTCCTTGTTGTCGCGGCTATACCGCACTCCGGCGCTGGCCGGATCGTTGTCCGGAACCAGACCCTCGAGAGACACCGCAGAGAGGTCCCCGCTGCGCTCGCCGGAGAGATTCTCCCGCGCCGCCGCGCGCTCTTCCCTGCGTCGCTCCTCCTCGAACATCTGCGCGACAAGCTCATCGCCTTCGATCACTCGCTGTCCGAGCCAGGTCGCGAAACTCGGCACCTCGAGTGCCTCGGCCCGCTCCGCACGCCGCTTCGCATGCGCGACCTGCAATTGCTCGATCGCCGCGGCGGCGTACATCTGTGCGATGGCGGCGCGCCGCTCGGCCGCGAGCAGGCCAAACTCACCATTCACCTTGGCGAGCACCTCGGCGCTATCGGGCGTGATCTTGGTCGCATCCTCATGGCACTTGGCGTCCAGCGCCGCGAGCACTTTGGTGCGCGCGGCGGCCGCCTCGGTGGCCGCCTCCCGATACTCTCGCCTCAGCGCGGCGCGCCGCGCGGATTCAACGGATTTGCTGCCCATGGCGGCTCCTCTCATCCAAACCTGTCTCAGCCCATTCCGCTGCGCGGGCGGCACCGCGCGGCGCGCAGTGCCAGGGGCGGCACGCGCAATCTCCTGCCCAAAAAATTCAGAAAACTTTCCGGCGGGAGTGCCTAGAGAGAAGCAAGGCCAATAGTGGCCGAGACACCAGGAGCCAAAGAGATGAAATCCGTTAACATAAGTCTGGGTGATGTAGCGATCGCCGTATTCGAGGGACTTTCGGATCAGCTATTTCGCGACGCCACAAGCTGCGCCGATCGCCGCGAGATCGCGGATGGCCTCCTGACCGCAGCAATCCTGTCCTGGCTGGCGGCGCATGAACCCTGTGGTGAGCCGGGATGCGCGCCATGCGCACAACTCAGCACCGAGGCCGCTCGCACTGCTGTGTTCCTGCGCTTCGCCGAGTCCATCGCGCGCCGCCGCGCGGAGGTGATTGCGAGCCTGCCAAAGATACCTTCCCGAAGGCCGGTCAATTTCAATTGACGCAAAGCTCGGCATCCGCCCGAGCACAGCGTTCGTGCTCGGGCGGTCCTCACGCGGCTGATTGATTGAGGCCGGACGCGATCGATCTATGGCATGCCTTGAATTTGCCCGGAAGGTCAGGTACCGTTCTTCCGTCGAGGCGTCTTGGACGAGGACACTGTTCATCAGATGAGGCAGAGCCTCATTTGCGGAGCACGTCCGAGGCGACGGACCTCACCGACCGATCGAGAAGTCGCAAAACTAGACAGGGTCACGGATGGTCGAGTGCTCCCCCGTCCCTCGTCAGTGGACGGCTATTGTCCAGTAGCACGGGCAGTTGTGTCCAAACATTTATTGTTTGGCCGGCCCAGCTACGAAAATCCGCAGTTGACGGCCGACCGCTGGAATTCCTGGAGGCCCGTCATGTCTATCGCCGCCGGCCGTCGAAAACCCAAAGCAATCTCAGCAGGCCACTCCCGGTCACCGTCCCCATCCCGTGTTTGTCCTGCTGATGAGCGCTTCGCGCGCAAAATCACCCGCATGGTACGAGAGTCTCCGGCACTGTTCACTGCGGAGACCCTCGAGCAGGCCGAGTGCAAGGCGCTCGACGATGGCTATCGTCAAACGCGTCGCCTTGGATTCGGCGTGCTGACGCATCCAGGCGCGGACCTCATGGACCTGATCTCGAACGATCGCGAAACTGCCGTGGCCGTCGCCGAGTTCGATGAGCATCTGCGCCGTTACATTCAGCATCTGCGGGAGCTCCTCACGATGATGGAGGCCGCCGAAGCACGTATCGGGGTCGCGCTGGCGCAGCGTGAGTATATGGACGAAGTTACCGCGGAGGGCAGGGCGGCCTACGACGGACCGCGGGACACAAAACCCCTCACACCCCTACCATGGGCCGGCCAGGGGCGCGAGTAAACGGATCACCTCTCCAGCCCGGCCTGGCGGCGCAAGTCCGCCAGGCCGGACATGACGCGCTACCGCTCCACCCCTGACTCTCGCCCGACTCGCGGGCCGCGCATCTTAAGGCGCGCAAAGAGCTGCTCGCCATCCGCGCGACTCAGTCCACCCAAGCGCTCACAGGCGAGGAGCCAGGACATTCGCTCTGGTGCCCGACTATGCTCATCGGATTTCAGAACCGAGAGCGAGATAGGACTCACTGCTTTCGGCGGAGCCGAGCCGTCCACCGGTTCGACCGTCACACGCACTCCGTCCTCCGTGACGCCCTTGACGATCACGGGCACCTCTTCAAGCCGCTCGTCCTCGCCTCGCGACTCAAGAAGCAAAACCCTGACATCCTCGCGTTCCCAGAACTTCTCGATCGTCATGCCAGCCTTCTCCGTGAATTCACTGCTACCGCAGTTTACCCGAGTCACCGTTCGCGCGGGTCCTGAAAGGTTCATCGCGATAATACTCAACCTTTCCACATCGGAACGGCGGACAGCCGGGCACGAAAAAAAGCGCCTCATCCTCTGGGGTTCGCATGATCTCTTCTACCGACAGCGCGGATCGCGCGCCGAAAAATGTCGCAGTTTCAAGTGTGTTCGGCGCATACGCAACCTGAATTGCACAATTTCCAACGATGCTTCCCGCTTCCGTTTCCCAAAAAGTCTTGCTGATCTGTGCTCTAGATTGCGTCACGAAGAGACCCGTCACCGCGCATGCGCTAAATCCCGCAAGTCCCTCGTTGACCAGCACGGGAAGCCTCCCGAAAACGCCAATATCATCGATGAGCAGCAACAGCCGGCTTTTTGACCCATTCGCCCCGAGCGCTTCCAGACGACGACGGATCACCATATCCACCAGCAACTTCGACAGCGCCTGGTGCCGCGGATAGCTGAGCGGCGATGCAGTGATATAGAGGGAAACCTTCTCACTTCCGGCAACCAACGAGTCGATCGAAAAGTCAGACTCGCTGGTATTCGCCGCAACAGCAGGGTCCGCGAAGATAGTCAGCGCATGCTTTGCGGTTGCGATGACGCTGCCGAACTCTGCATTGCCTGCGGCAGACCAGTGTTCAAGGATTTCCGCCACGGCTTGCCATCCGGCGAGACGGGCTTCATGCTCTTTATCGCTCGGCGCAAGCCGTCCGCCGCGTACTGCGCGGGAGACCCAATCCTCTGCCATTTCCCGGATGGAGGCGAGCATGGTGCGCGCAGTGCAATCCTCGGCCGCTGCCGCAACGCGCACCGGCCGAACGCCCCGGAGCGGCCCGCCATCGGTCAGGATCGCACGCACCGTGGCGAGAGAACCCCCATCGGGCAGTCCATCCGGCGATTGGGAGAGACGAACGTATAACGTGATCGCCGTGAGCAGATGGCACGCACAGCGGGTCCAATGATTCTCATGCTCGTCCTGGGCGGGGTTCATCAGCATTCCACAGATTTGCGCGGCATCCCTCACCAGATTGCGATCAAGCCGGATTTCGGAGAGCGGATTGAAACGCGCGCTGTTCGGCGCGCCGGGCTCAAATCGCAGGACGCGCTGTCCGAGGCGTCTCTCCCGGAAGTTCCGGGTGACCTCGTAACTCTCGCCCTTCACGTCAAAAACGAGCACGCTCTCATCCCATGACAGCAGTGTCGGAATGGTGATACCCGTGGTCTTGCCACTCCGGCAAGGGGCTATCACGAGAACATGGTCCGGCCCCCTATGTCGCAAGATTCGCTTTCCACCTTTTGGGTCCCGCCACTCTCCGAGCACGATGCCACCTGGCTCGCCCTCGTCGGGAAGCAGACCGGCCGTCTCCAATTCCCTCATAGCCGTCCACCTTTCCTGAGTCCTGTTCGACTTGCGCCTGAATCCGAACATTGAGATCCCCTTGCGACTCGATGGTGATTACCGTTCGGCACCTATGTGCCGAGCCGTGGTCGGCAACCGCGGCGCTGCGGCACGGCCGCCCAGCGCCGCATCGTTCGGCCCGCGCGCCGCCTGGCGCGCCTTCGCCTGAGCGAACAGTTCCCGCCAGCCCTCATATTCGAGATGCTTCGCGAGCACCTCGGCGGCGGCCGTGACTGGAACACCGTACGCTAGGAGCACTCGCGCGTTGTCGAAGTGCGCGCAGCGCGTTGCGGTATTGAGCGCCGCCTCACCCTTGCGATCGAGCGGCGCGCCGGCCTCGATGAGATAGGTGAGCGCTCTCGCACCGGCCTCCGTGCCGACGCTCGCCGCCGCGACGAGCAACTGCCCGTCGTTCGCCGCAGGGTCGGCCCCGTGCTCGAGAAGCCACATCACCGCCTTCTCCTTGGCGCGCGAGAGCGCGACGAATAACGGACCGCCGTTATCGCCATTGATGTCGGCCCCATTGGCGATCAGCAGCTCCATGATATCCGTGTTACCGAGAGAAGCGGCGGCCTTCATCGGCCGGCACTGATTCGCGTTCACGTCCGCCCCATGGTCGATGTACGCCTGGACTTCGAAAATGTTCTGCGCATTGATCGCGCAGACTAGGTTGCTGTCCACCTCGCGCATGCGCGGAATCTGCTCGCTCATCTCAACGCTCCATCCCCTGCGCGTGGCGTTTCGCCTGCCGCTTCGGGTGCGCAACGCGGCGATCACGCGCATCGATCTCGGCTTTCACTTCCCGCAACGTCCGGGGCTCGAAGTGCAAGTCGAGGTCCACGCCACATTCGGCGAGTTCCGCGATACTGATATACCCGAGCTCGGCATTCTCGGTATCGCCATTCAAGACCGTATAGCCAAACGCCTGCTCGACCCCACCGTCCAAGTCCTTCTCCGTGATGTACCAGTCGCTGCCGCCGTGGAAGTAATGCAGGTGCACCACAGCCTCGTCACCCTTGCCGTCCTGCTCGTAGGTCTTCGGCATGCTCGCCACACGATTGCCGAACTCGATCAGTTTCTCCTGAAAGAAGCCCTGCTCCTCGCCCGAGCGGCTGAGGTTGACCATCACCTCGCGTTGCTGCCGCGACACGAAGGGGCGTAGCGCCGCCTCGGCATCGCGCACGGTCTTGATTCGTCCATCTTTCGTGTTCATTTCAACGCTCCATGCCCGCCGCGGCGCGGGTAGCCCGCGAAGCACGCTCCCGTTCCGCTTCGATCCTCCGCCGCTCGGTCACGGCCTCCTCGGCACCCGCCTGGCTCGCCACCTCTCGGCGAATCTCCGCTTCCTGCTCGGCCTCGGCCGCTTGCCGGCGCCGCTCCTCATCCTCCGCGAGCGCCTGTGACGCGCGCACCCCGGCGAGGTCGGCATCGAGTTCCGTGTCGTAGGGCCCAAGCGCGACTGCGGCATAAACCCCGGAGGAAAGCGTTTTGAGCACCGGAACCGCCTGCGCCTCACCCTTCCTGCCGTTGAGGCAGGCGATCGCGCGGGCGACCTTGTTGCACCCAGCGTTCGAGGTCGCCTCGATGCCGAGCTCGACGATGGCACAGTGTTGACCAGGTTCGCACCCGGCGGCGAACCCCGCGCGGTACTTCACCTCTTCGATCAGGATGTCGTCTTGCGACTTTTTCATAGCACCTCCTCTCCCATTCCGCCCCGCGGGCTGCATGCCGTGCTCAACGCCCGATGTCCGCCTCCGAAAAACGCATCGGGCGAGACGGACGGGTTCCGGTGAGCGTCTCACGGTCGGTCGAGCGCATTCGCCTCGCCTCGAGTTCCCGCGCGAGGTCCGCCTCGCGGGCCGCCACCGCCCTCAGATGCTCACCCGTCGCGGGATCGCGGAAAGAGAGATCGCCGTTCGCCGCACACTCGACCCTCAGCAGTTCGCCCGCTGCCTCATCGATCTTGCCGGCGAAGAACGTCAATCCTTGTGCGGCGCACGCCGCTTCCAGCACTTGCGCCTGCCGCGGTGTGACGGTAGCGGTGTCCAACGCCCGCGCAAGTTCCTGTTCTCGGCCGAGGACATAGTCCGCAGCCTCACCGGCTTCCTTGGCGGCGCGAAACATCTCGTTCTTGTCGGACTTCAGCACCTTCGCCCAGTGCTTGAGATATGCCTTGTGCTGATTCTCGAAATCGGTCTCAGCGCCTCCCGCTGCGGTCGCCGGCGCGATGCCAGTCTCCGTCGCGAGAAAAGCGCTCGCGAGCTCCGCGCGCAGTTCCTCGCGCGCATAACCCTCCGACCCGAAGGGGTGCGCGCCGGTGATCCCGTCGCGGTTGAGCCGTCCTGCCGCACCGGTCGAATGCCCAATCTCGTGCAAGGCCGTGGCGTAATACGCCTCTTGTGAGATGAACCGGTCGCGGGCCGGCAACCGGATGCTGTCGACATCCGGGAGGTAGCAGGCGGCATCCGCGCCTTCCTTGAAGCACACGCCGTCAGCGCGCATGGACGCCATGAGGAACTCCCCACGTGTATGTGCATCGACCTTTTCGCCGTGATCGGCGAGTGGCACCAGTTTCTCTGGATCGAGCCCCTCGCACTGCTCGATGTTGAAGACCGTGTACACTCGAGTGGAGAATACATCGAGCGCTTGGTGTGCCGCCGCCCACGAAACCGCCTTACCGCCGTGCTCCACGCGCAGCGCGCTGGTATGCGTCGCCGACGTCGGGCGCTTCGCGTTCTTCACCCCGACCTCGGCCCGTCCGTCGCTCGACTCCCCAAAAACCCGTACCGGCACGCGATCGAGCGTCACCGTTACATCCTTGCGCTCCCAAAACGGCTTCGGTTTCCACATCTCGATCTGCACGCCGTGCTCGCCTTTCTTCACATGCCCGCCGGACTGCCGAACTTGATTGAAGGTCAGCCAGCGCGGATCCCCGTATCCCCGCTCGAACTGTGTGAGCATTGTCATGAACCGGTTGATTCCCTGGTAACGATGGCCAGAGACCCCGTTCATCGGACGCTCGGCGCCGCGCCAGGGCTTGCGCCACGGAATATCGCCGGACTCGAGCGCCGCCACCATCCGATCGGTGATCTCTTGGCGGAAGTCGCGCCCGCGCGGGCGTCCATCGACGCTCGAAACCTCGGTGCCCTCTACGCGATTGCCCTGCGCCGCGCTCGCTGCCTCGACCAGTTCTGCTCCCATGCCAGATCGAGTGTCCGCGATAACGATCGCGTTATTGCTCGACGTCGTCCGGTCCCATCCATCGCGCAATTCCGGCACATTCGGATCGAAGATGCGCGCGGTTTCGGTTGTGATTGCGAGCGCCGTCGCGAGCGAATCTCCGACAGTCGCCTCGGCGATCAAAACAGCGACCAGCGGCCCCCTCCCGGCGCCGTCCTCGACTTGCCCGGCAGCCTTCGAGACGAGCGCCGGCATGCCGTCGAACCACTCGACACGGTTGCCGTCGACAACTCCCGCACGAAGCTCCGCGTCGCCGTAAACCTCGCGGATCATGCGTCGAAACTCGACAGACTCGGCAAGCCGGGCCGCCTGGCCGACGGACTCAATGTCATCGGCGCGGCCGGTCAAAATGACCGGCCGCGTTCCGACGAACACGGCCGCGTGCTTCACGGACCTCATGATCGCGGATGGGGAATACCTGCCTGGCGTCAGCGTGGAGGCCGCGAGGAGTTTTTGTAGGTCCGGCAATCCCGCCTTTCCCTTCACGGCGCTCATCGTTCGTACTCCTCTTGCATCTCGATATCCGCGCCGAGCGCGCGCGCCTCGGCGAGACTCCCGGCCTCGAGCAGCATGAACTCCCCGTCCACGCCGTCATCGTCAGTGTCGCTGATCGGTTCTTCGTACATCTCGCAACCCCCAACAAATTTACCGTTCGAGTCCCGCGGCGCGCGCGCCCATCTTTCGATGAGCTAACGCTATGCGCACGCCGCGCCGATACCACGCCACGCTGCCATCCGGATGCTCGATGGCGGGGCCATCCTCGCGATGAAGCACCCCGTTGCGATACCAGTTCCGGGTTCCGTCCGCGTATTCGATGGCAGGACCATCCTCCCGGTGGAGCTCACCGGCGCGATACCACATCCGCGTCCCATTGGTCAGTTCGACGGCAGGGCCGCCCTCGCGGTGACATTTCCCATCCCGGTACCACACCTTGTTGCCATCCGCGTACTCGACCGCCGGGCCGTCGTTTCGATGCAGCACACCGGCCTGGTACCAGCGCCGATTCCCGCGCTGATCCAGTACCGGCTCACTTTCGGTGTCGTTGCCCATCAATGCGCTCCACATCTCAGTACCCCATTCCCCGCTGCGCGGCGCACAGCCCCTGCGGGTGGCAGGCTCTTGTCGCCGGTGTCCCGCCAGCCGGACCGAGGAATGGGAAGAATCCGATACGCTGACACAGCGAGGTAGTAACATGGAGACCCTTGGCAATCCTCAGATGGGAACCCTTCTGCCATGGCGAGCGTGAAAGAGATCATTGCCGGGATTTCCCGAAGTCCCGCGGGCGGGGGCGAGGTTTCGTCCACGGAGGCCGCTACGCTGTCCGTCATCATCGATGACGGCGCGACCGAGCACAGGGAACGATTGCCGGCGCTACCGGACGTTGCGCAGGCAATGAGCGCCTATGATCGGCTCTGGAAAGCCGCCATAGAACGGGGATACACGCTGCGGGGCGGATCGCTCGAAATTGACGGTCGCGTATACAGGGTGTCGCAGAACGGTCGGCTTTGGGACGGCACCCATGCCGTCACCGAGGCGCAAGCGCAGAGCGGCGGCGCACCAAAAGCGCACTCGGGCAAGAAGCCGATTCACGAACACGGTCGGTAAGGCCCTTCATCGTCTGCAGAATCTGCCCGCCGCCACCGTCAGCGCTCCACGCTCATCGGTTCCCGCTTGATCGCAGCCCTCTCCTGTGCCCGCTCCGGCAACCGGACACGCGACGGCGGGAGCGCGGCAGCGCAGGTTGCTGCGATGGCATTACCCGACCCATCGCGCAACTGATCACGGGCATCGTAACCGGGCGGGGTGATGCCGCTTGCTCGGACCGGCACCGCAACACGCGCGCGGGCACCCATGGCAAAGGCGGCCTCGACCGCCATGCGCTGCCCGATGAAATCCTGCTCGGGCCGGGTCGATACCCCGTCCGCGTCCGCATAAAAGATCGCGTTGTCCGTCACATGGCCCGCGAGCCCCTGGGCGAGCACCGGCAGATTGCCGGCGGAGAGCGCCGCGAGGACGGGAACTCTCATCACTCTGTAGAGTGCCAACGCCGTACCGATCCCCTCGCAAACGATGATGCGGCTCGCTGCGCGGAGCTCGCGGGCGGCTGTCAGCGGATCGTCTCCGCAAGGGATCAGCGCAAAGGCGCCGTGCGCGTGTGTGCCCGGGGTAAACTTCTTTGCGCCATCCCCGGTGATCATCTGCATCCCGCGCCACACCGGCTCGTCTTTTTCATCGAGGGCGAGCACCGGAACCATCAACTGCCCGTGTTCGACGCGAAGCCCCGCAGGCGGCAATAGAGGATCCCGCAGATACGAATGCCCGGGCGCGGCCCGGCCGCGCTGCCATGCCGCTCGCGCCGCCTCGAGTGCTCGTTGATGCTCCGCCTCGCGTTCCGCGGTGCGTTCGGCTTGCTGCCGCCGAATCTCCTCCCGTTGCGCCGCGGTGATCACCCCCTCGCCGCGAAAGTAGAGCGGCTGACCCTCGGCCTTGAAGTTCACCACCCAACCGGACCCATCTGACCGCAGCAGGTACGTTGCGTCATTGCGGCCGCGCGCATCGCCCTCTACGTCGGCGCGATGAATCTTGCCGTCGGCCACACACCGCCCAGGATCGATCTGCACGCCATGATCCGCCGCCCACGCGATGAATTTCTCAAGATTCGGCATCATCGCTCCCCGTCGAGCGCCTGATGCGCTCGACCGCGGACTCGCGCCTGCACGTGCTGCGCGTAGCGGATCGCATCATGGGCGATATCGGCGAGCGCCTGCGCCGAGGCGCCGTCGCGAGCCTCGCTCGCGATCCTTTGCATGGCCGCGTAGAGGTACTGAGCGGCATCGCCCCGACGCTGTGGATTCCCTGACGGCGGTGCCGCCGTCGTGTGGGGCGACAGATGCGGCGCGCCTGGATCGCGTGCCAATTCGTACCGTTGGCACTCCTCCTCGGTGAGTTCTCGTTCACAGGCAATGACGCCGTACCGATGGCGGCTCACCGGGAGATTCGGCCGCAGGTGCGCGATTTCCCGCGGCACCTCGACATAGTCCCACTTCAGTCCCGGCGGCATCGTTGCAAAGCCCGCCGGCCGCAGGAGCGGTCTGTAGTAATGCCGCGCGGCGCGGACGCCGCTGCGAACCCCCGAATCCTCGATCTCGATGTGCTCACCCATCACCACCCCCTACCGCTCAATTCCGCTCTGCGCTCTCGCCGATACGCGAATGATCTCTGCAACCCGACCAAAACGCGCGCCATCGGTCTTCGCGCGCTCCATGAGGACGCCTTCGATGCGCGCGCCGCGAAGATCGGCTTCACTGAAGTCCGTGCAGTTCACCGAACAGCAGTACATGACTACCTCACGGAGGTCCGCCGCGCGCAGAACAGTCGCGTCGAGCGCGGCCAAGCGCATCTCGGCGCGGCGGAAACGTGCAGCGCGGCAGTTCGCCGTGGCAAGATTCGTATCGTTGAGCGTTGCGCACGAGAAGTCGGCGTGCTCGAAAGCGCCGCCATAAAGGCAGGCGTTCTCCACGCGCGCGCGACAAAACCGCGCGAAGGGCAGAACGGAATGCGAAAAATCCGTTCGTGTAAGAATCGCGCTGCCGAATTTGACGCCCGCTCCGCGGGCACCCTTGAAAGAGGCGCCATCGCACTCGGCAGCGAAAAAATGCGCGCCGTCGAGCTCCGTTCGATCGAAGCGCGAATGCGCCAAGCGTGCTCCACCGAACCGGGCGGCGCGCAAGTTGCACGCCGTGAACACCGCGCCCTCGAGGTCGCAACCCGAGAAGTCCATCCCGCCGAGGTCGGATTTTTGTTTGAAATACGCGCGGCGCAGGTCGCATCCTGCCAAGGCGATTCCCGCGCGGCGGGCCGCGATGGCTGCCTCGCCGAGGCGCTCGCTCTTTGAGAGTCCCTGCGCGAAGTCATATTGGAATACGACTTCTCGGGACTCTCGCTTATGGAGAACCACCGTATCGTTCATCGCCCTCTCTCTTTCGCCCACAGCGGCTTGCGCCGCTGCGCGGCAGGTCGTGATCTCTTGCGACGCCCGGGCTTGCCCGGGCAGCCATCGTGCAAAGGATTGATATCCGGGTCCGGCATTACGCCACCGTCTTGATGCAGGTCGGCGCACCGGAGGACCACGGTGAGTGCCTCTCGCCACGACCCAGGACCTGTGTGCCTGCGAGGTACCAGAACTCGCGGCCATCGGCTTCGATGAGGGCAGGCCCATCCATTCGGTGAAGCACTCCGTGCCAACGCCATTCCCGCCGACCGTTCGCATATTCGACCGCAGGTCCGTTCTCCCGATGAAACCGGCCACGGTGGAACCACTCTCTCAGTCCGGTCGGACACTCAATGGCCGGACCGTCGAGGCGATGCGGGAACCCGTCCTCGTACCACTCGCGCCGCCCGCTCGTGTACTCGACGGCGGGGCCATCGGTACGATGCAAGCGCCCGAAGCGAAACCACGCGCGATATCCGGCCGGCGTCTCGATGGCAGGCCCGACCTCCCTGTGGCGAAAACCCTGCCAGAACCACTCCTGCCTACCGTCGGGACGCACGAGCGCAGGTCCCTCCTCCCGATGCAATACTCCGTCCTCGTACCATTCCCGGGTACCATCCGAGCGGATGATCGTCGGATTGTCATCGATGGGACTGCACACGGATGAGACTCGCCTCCTCTTCCCTCCTTCCCCGCCCCGCGCTGCACATAACGCCGGACGGAACGAACGCCCTGCAGGGGGAACGGGACATGGAGACTCGAATACCGCGCGCCGCGTCGCTTTGGCTTGGTGTGCTCGCTCTGATGAGCGCGCTCTGCGCGCGCGCCTCTGCGCCGGCCGTCTATCTCGGCAGCGTCGCAGCGGAAAAGCACCTGCTCGAGCGCTGCGCGCCACGGGTCTCGCCCGTGACTCTTGCCGCACTCGTGGCCCAGGAATCAGGCGGCTGGCCGTGGACGCTCGACGATGACTCGACGGGCGAGAGTTTTGCGCTGACCACCCGCGGCGGCGCCCTCGCGCTCGCGCGCTCGCTCATCGCGCGCGGGGACTCGGTTGATCTCGGATTGGCGCAGATCAACAGCCGGAACCTTCGCTGGTTGGGACTCGATGTCCGCCAAGCGCTCGATCCGTGCGTCAATCTGCGCGCCGCGCAGACCGTATTGCTCTCGGGATGGACGCGAGCGTGGCGCGGTCGACGGAGCGGCGCGCGGCTACGGCAGACCCTTTCGCTCTATCACAGTGGGAGGCTCGACGGTCGCGCCGGCCGGCGCTACAGCGCCGCGATCTTCCGTCGTTCGGAAAAGACATTGCGGACCCGGCAGGTCATTCCCGCCATCCCCGGCGGCCGGATGGTGCTGTGGCATTCGCCGCCCGCGCTGCGAGCCGGCGGCGGTGAGAGACACGATGGGAGGGCCACGCAATGGGACTCGCAGGGGGCGTCCGCAGGACCGGCCGGAAGTCCGCTCGCGCCGCGTGCCGCAGGTCTTGCGCCCACTTGGACCGCTACGAGCGCCGGTCGACGGGGCTAATTCTCGCCGTTATCCCGCAGCCACTTCTCGATGGCACGCACGAGGCGTTGCTCGCCCCGACGGGTCTCGGCTTCGGGAACCAGTCCGTGCACTCGCACGAGCGTGAGCGCCCGGGCAAGATCATCCCATAGGCGAGCCTGTCTCCTCGGTACCCTAATTCCCTGCTGATCTCACCGCGATGGACGGGTCATGCCAGCCTCGCGACCTCATAGCCGCGCTCGCGAGACCAGCCGGTGACCGAAGAGACGTCCTCCACTCGGCGGCCCGTCGGCGTGCGGGAGATGAAGACGATCACGTTCACCGCTTCGGCGATGAGTTCCGGCTGCTCTGGGACGCCCGCCTCCTGGACGAGCTGCCCGATCCGGATCAGCGCCGCCTTGCTGTCGTTCGCGTGCACCGTCCCGACGCCGCCCGGGTGACCCGTGTTCCACGCCTTGAGCAGCGCGAGCGCCGCTTCGTCGCGCACCTCACCCACCACGATGCGATCCGGACGCAGGCGCATCGTTACCTTGAGCAGATCGGTTTGATCGACTCTCGGGGGCGAGGATTTGGTTTCAAGGTAGACGGCGTTCTTGACGGCGACCTGAAGCTCAGGGGTATCCTCGATCACCACGACACGGCAGTGCTCGTCTTGGCGCGCGAGGCAATCGAGCACCGCGTTCGCAAGCGTCGTCTTCCCGCTTCCAGTCGAGCCACATACCAGAATGTTGCGCCGCGCAGCGACCGCAGCCTCGAGCGCCTGGCGCTGTTCCGGCGTCATGATGCCGGCGCTCACATAGTCATCGAAGGTAAAGACGAGCGGGGCCTTCTTGCGGATCGCGAAAGTCGGCTCCGCGGCGAGCGGCGGGAGCACGGCCTCAAAGCGCGACCCGTCGAGCGGGAGTCTGCACTCGAGAATCGGACGGTCCTCGTTGACCACACGGTTGAGGATCCCGGCGGTCGTCTCGATGACGCTGCGAGCGCTGCGGCCTGAGAACAGTCCTATGCAGCGCATGCCCTCACCCAGGCGGTCGACCCAGACGTTGCCGTCCGGATTCAGCATGACCTCGACAACCTTGGGGTCGAGCAGCGCTTCCATGATCGCCGCGCCCAGATCGATGGTGAGCTGTTCGAGCGCTCGCGCGCGCTGAACCTCGGCCAATCCTTGGCCGCTCATCGCTCCCGCTCCCGCGCGACGGCTGGCCGGGCCGCCTCCGATCCGCCCGCATGGGATAGCGCCGCGGCGCGACGGAGGTGCCGCCGCAAATAGCGGGTGCGGGGGCTACGCCGCTTTCGTGGCGGGGACACCGCGCCCCGGGTGTCTATGAGGTGCGTCGGCACCGCAATCTCCTTCAGATGAGGCGTGCGCCTCGTCCTCCCATTCCCTCTCGCAGAGGGCACCCATTGCGTGGAGCGCCCCGCCGCCGAGTGCGGCTATATTCGTTGGGGTGTCGGGGTGCATGAGCACCCTGACCAAGGTGGGGAGACCGGGCCGCGAGAAGACGTAAGCCGCCGAGTGGGACGGGTGTTCGCGGGGAACAACGGGGGCCGGCGCAGCCGGTGCGCGTAAGCGCAACCCCGCTGTGATACGCGACCCCCTACCTTGTACGGATTTCGACCGAAGAGTCTCAGTCCTCTCGGTTCATTCCCCGCCGTGGACGGCGTGGGGGCTTCTCATGGACGAACGACCGCATCCGCTGGCGCTCGTTCTGCACTGCGCTGGCGAGTCCCGGGTTCGTCACGCGGATCCCGAGGCGGGTCGCCATCCGCGCGGCGCGGTCTTGGAACTCGTCACTGCCGGTGAGCAGTACCCGCCCACCGTACTTCTCCGATGCGATCCGCAGCGCCGCCTCGAGAGCGGCATCTTCCTTCGAGAGCATGTCGATGCGCGGCCCGCGGTCGACGAAAAGCGCCTCACCCGGGCCGCGCTCTGCCGTTGCCGCGCGCCGGTATGTAATGTGCTTTCCGCGCCGATCACGCTCAGCGACGAGCGCCGCCAGAATCAGATCGTCCGGCCCGCGACGCAGCTTCTCGTGCAGAGCTGCGAGCCGATCGAGCGGTTCGCCCTCGATCCCGTTCGCCTGGTCCCCCTCACCCTTCTTGCGCTTGCGCTGCTCGCGATACCGGATGCCGCGTAGCGCGGCCTGTGCCGCCTCGTCGCCACGTGCGGCCTCGCGCTCGAGCCACACGCGCCAGACCATCCCGCGCGAGAGCTCGGTACCGAGCGCCAGTCGCTCATCGCGCTGACGCTTGGCCATCTGCTCGCGCGCGGCCGCCGCCTTGAACGCGAAGAGCGCATCGGCTGTACGCGGGTCGATACCTTGACGGCGTGCGGCTTGGCGCGCCGCGCGCCGTTCGGCCCGCAGGCGCTCGGTGAGCGCCTTGCGTTCAGCCAGGTGTTTCGCGCGCAGCGCCTCACGACGTTTGCGCGCGCCTTCGACTCGTTCCACCTCCCCGGCGGCGAAGCGCTGCGCCAAGGCATCCCGCTCCGCCTGCCGCTCGGCGCGTCGCTCATCGCGCTTATCCTGGTCCCGCTTGCCGCGCGCGCGTTCATCGTGCTTCTCACGCGCGCTACTCGTCTTCTCGTCATCCGACCGTGCGCGTCCCTGCTCCCCATCCGCTGTGCCACCCGGCACATGATGTGCGGCGCCGCCCGCAGTCCCTGGCGGCGCCTCACTCGATAGATCGATGCGAGCCGCGCGTACCGCCTCTATATAAGGCTGCTGCGCAGGCGGCAGCGGCACGCCGGGCGGCGTGAACTCCCCAAGCCGCTTCTCGAGCGCAGCCTTGCTCGCCCATCGGCCCAATGCGCTCGCCTTCGCGGCGAGCACGCGCGGCGCGTCGCCGGCTTTGGATACTGTGGTGGTCACGATGAGGCCGGATCCCTTGCGCTCAATATGCACTCCGTACTCGGCCAGCGCCCGGTGTGCGTCTTGCCACGTCGCTCCCTCGCGCTCCACCGCCGCGCGCAGCGCTTCCGCCGGTGCGCCGGCCACCCATGACTGGAACGACTCGGCGCCGCCGGCATTGTGCTCGGCGCGCGCGGCGCGATCACTGATGCGCGGACCTGCCTCTTTGAGCAATCCCCGCTCGCGCCGCGCGCGCCGCGACATGCGCACGATCCTCGGTCCCTCTGGCGTATCGAGCGTGATCCAGGGTCCATTGGCACGTCCGTACCCGAACTCGATCTCGAGTTCGCGCATGCACTTGTCCAGGATGAAATAGTCGCGCCGGAACGGCGGCTGACGCACCGTCGCCGACACCGGGTGCACCTTGTTCACCACGAGGTGTACATGGTCATTGTCCGTGTCACGGTGAATCGCCCACGCCGCTTGGTGCTCCGCGTACCCGAGCGATTGCATCACATGCAGGCACGCGCGCTCGGCCTGCGCGCGCGTCGGGTGCTCACCTTCCTTCCACGTGATGGCGACGTGGTACACCGCATTGCCACGAAACCGCCCGCGCGCACGGCAGCGCGTCTCGGCGCGCTCACAGAGATGCGCCAAGTCCTCCGCATACGCAGCGCGCACGCCCGGGTCCGAGAGATCATCCGTGCGCGGGTCGAACCAGGCGCCATTGTCATCGTCCGCACCGCCAAAGTTCATGTGGCCCGCTTCGAGCCGCTCGCCCTCGGCGAGCTTCTCGGCATCCTCATCGGCACGCAGCACATACTTCATGACCGGCCGGAAACCTTTGCTTCCGGCCGCGTGTGTGAGCGTAATGACCTTGGCGAGCACGCAGCGAACTCTTGGCTATCGGGTTCGACCGGACTCTGATTGCGCACGGCTCGCGCGCACACATGCGCGCGCGGCCTCCATGAGCTCATCGACCGTGCTCCACCAGCGCACACGTTCTTGCGGCGTCCACCGCTTATCGCGGCCGGGGTACATCGACTTCAGCATCCGGCCGGCGCGCGCGACGGCTGCGGCCTCCTCGCTCTTCGGCTGCGCCACTTTCTGATGGACCGGCGCGGCCGACGCATCCTGCGCGCCGGCCGCGCCATTCGTTCGGACATCCCCAGGCATTACGCGCCCGGCACCGAGTGCCGCGGCGCGCAGGAGTTCGGACGTCGAGCAACCGAGTCGCCGTGCTTGCGCGCGCAGACGCTTGGCATCCTCGCGCGCGATCCGCACGTGCACGACGACATCGAGCGCAGCGGTCGGCTGCACGAGCTGCGCATCCTCGGTTCGGTCAGCCATCAATCCAGTCACCGCAAAAGTCCTCACTGAAAATCCGTACAAGGTAAGGGGTTGTGTCACATTTCGGGGGTGCGCTTACGCGCGCCTTGCGGGCACGGCCCGCCCCCTCCTGTGACCCACCGCCCCCGGCGCTCGGCGTGGCTGCGCCACTTCTCGCGCCCTGGGGCTACCCCACCTTGGTCAGGGTGCTCACGCACCCCGACACCCCTTTGCACCTTACCGGCCACCGGCCGGCACCTGCGTCCCATCACGCCATTCCCTTCGCCGCGCGCTCCCCGCCGGGCTGCGCTACCGCCACGCGCCCCTGCTGCACGCAGCGCGCGCCCGTCGCCACCGGTGCCGCCGCAGCGTCGTGCCGCCCGCAGGGCCGTGCAGCCCGCAAGACGGAATGGGCTGAGACGGGCGCGGCATCCCGCCGCGCGTAGCAGCCCCTCGCGGGGGCGTGGAGACGCACATGAATACCGAGGTGGCCGAAGCCGGCCTCGACCAGATCAAGACCGAATTGCTCGGCATCGGGACGGCGATGCTCAAGCACCTTCAGTCAATCGACGCGCTCAAGCGCGCCGAGTCCGTGCAGCAGGCCGCGGAGGCCGCCTTCGCAAGCGCCGCACCGGTGATCACGCAGCTCTTTGCGGCCGGCGTCGAATTCAACGAAGTGCTGGCCGCAGCCGTTGCCGCGGCTCCCGGGGTGAAGCCGGAGATCCTGCGCGCCGCGCTCGTGAAGCTGCGCGGCCGGCCGCCACGAAGCACGCGCGGCACAGGACGCGGGCGCAGAACGCGCGCATCGGCCGACACAGATGGCACCACGGGCAGCGCATCCGCCCCCCACCCCGACGCCACACCCCCTGCGGTTCCCGGCAGCGAATCGAGCACGCCCGCGCAATCCGATGCCAGCGCGGCGCGACGGCGCCGCAGCAAGTTCATCGGCGAAGAATGAGGAGCACACCCATGCTGAAGTCCTATTTCATTGATGGGGACAAGGGCGGGGTGGGCAAGAGCCTCTTCACCCGCGCGTTCATCCACTACTACCTCTCGCTACCGCAGGAGAAGCGCCCGGGACTGCTGCTCGTCGATGCGGATTGCAGCAATCCGGACGTCTGCGGCAAGGGCGGATTCAAGGCGACCGAAAGCGAACCGTTGCCCAAGGAGATCTTGTGGGCCGACCTCTTCGATCTTTCCACCGAGGACGGATGGATCGAACTCGGTAACCAGGTCGGCAAGACGCTGAACCGCGAACCCGGGCGCGAACTGCGAATGATCGTGAGCTTGCCTGCACAAATCGGCACGCGCGCGTTCGACGGTTCGATCATCGTAGTGAACGAGGTGCTGCACAATACCAATGCGATCCCCGTTTGGCTGCTCAGCCGAACGCTCGAATCGCTTACCGCGCTCGAGTATCGCTGCCGGGCGATGCCGCGGCGGTATGCGATCGGCGCGGCGGTGAAGAACCTCTTCTTTGGCGAGGCGGATCGGTTCGATCGATGGGATGTGTCGGCGCTGCGCAAGAGCCTCGTGCGCGAAGACGGTACAGCATGGATCGAAACCACTATGCCGGAACTCAATTCGACCCTCACCGACCAGATCGCGCGGCGGCCATTCCACAAGGTGTATTCCGAGGGCTACGACGGCGAGCCGCTCGCGCTCGGCGCCAAATTGGCACTCGATGCGTGGTTCCGTGCGCAATCGAAGTCCTTTGCGCAGATCGAGGCACTCACCCCGCCCAACGATGACGCAATCGACGAGGAGTGAGCGCGTGGCGTACTCGACCAGCATGCAGATCTTCATCGACATGCGGGGCAAGGCCCCGCTGACCGAGCATGAGCAGGAGGAGATCAAGCTCATCCTGGGTTCCCTCGATCGGGCCGGCTTCAAATTCGATGAAGCGAACGCCTCGCCGCTCATCGCCATCTGCGCATGGGTCTGGGCGCGCGTGGTCGGACGCGCCGATGTCATCGCGGGCCTGCGTGAGACGGTCGAGAGCACCGTGCAGCCGCAGATTGCCGAGCTCGGCGAGCAAATCGCGACGAGCCTTCGCAAGCACGAGGAGATCGACCTCGCCCTCAAGGCAGCGCCGGGCGAGATCGTCGCGCAGGTGGAGCACCTCCTCGGTGAGCATATCGGCCGCATAGAGAGCGAACTGCTGCGCGTGCCTCAGTCCCCGGGCGCACCACCGGCTGCCGGTGGTACTCTCGAACCCGCGACCCGCGAACCCGCCGCTGCGCCGGCCAGTCACACCGACGTCTTCAAAGCCGGCCGCGCTGCGGGTGCCGCCGACTGGAAAGCGTACTTCCTCACCGCCTCGGTCGGTGTGCTGATCGGGGTGCTGCTCATCGGCGCCTGGAAGCTCGGGCAGCACGACGGCGCCGCCGAGGCCCGCAAGGCCATCGCGCTCGCACAGCAACTGAGCGCGCAGTGTGGGCCGGCGGGCGGCATTCAGCATGTGCACCGCTGACCCGCTGCGCGGGGGCGCAGCGCGGGCACGTTTCGTCGCTCCGATCCTGATGGCCTGCGCAGGGGGCACAGCATGGCTCTACACCCAGGGCGGACTCCTCGCACCAGCGCTGTCGTTCGCCCTGCCGCTCGCCGTCATCTTCTTGCCCCGAGCGCCGTGGCGCATTGCCGCGGCGCTCGCGTACTACTTGATCGGGACAGCGAGCATTCCGGGCGCCATCCATGGGTATTGGGGCCCGGGACATGACCTTTACGCCTACGGCGGGTGGATCGCATCGAGCGCGCTCCTCACCCTGCCATGGGCCTTCGCCCGCCGGCCGTGGCAGGTCGCGACGGCGACGCTCGCGAGCGGCGTACCGCCATTGGGCATCATCGGGTGGCTCTCGCCCTGCGCGGCGGCCGGGGTACTCTGGCCGGACACCGGACTTGCCGGATTCCTGCTCCTCCCGGCGTTCATTTGGACCATCGCGCGCACCTTCGGACCCTGGGCGCGCGAGAAGGGACTCGTCACACGGTTCGACGGGATCCTCGCCTGCCTGGCGCTCGCGGCGATCCTGAACGGCTGGCAAGCAGTACGGGCCGCAACGCCGGTGCCGAGCGGATGGCGCGGAGTCAATACCACCGTGCCGCCGGAACACGGGAGCTTCGGGGCGGCACTCGCTGATCGTCTGGACGTGATCGCTGCGGGAAGCATGGCTCCCCATCGGGCAAAGGTCCTCGTGTTCCCCGAGGGTGTCCTCGACGGGTGGCTGTGGGGCACGCAGCAGGAGTTCGCCGCAGGGGTGCCGCCAGGACAGACCTGGCTCATCGGAACCGTTACCGAAGGCTCCGATGCCGTAACCCTGGCGCGGCACGGTCACGTCAATCCCTTCCCGGTCACCCGCGCGGCCGCCATCCTGCTCGGCGGGAACTGGCGGCCGTGGACGCATCGCACGCTGCATCCCGCGTGGTGGCAGCGTCCCATCCGGCTCGACGGGCGGCGCGCGTGGGTTGCGATTTGCGCCGAACAGCTCTTCCCGTGGGTCTGGATGGAAGCGGCGATCGAGCACACGACCGTGGTGCTCGCCACCTCGAATTTCTGGTGGGCGCCACGAGGGTCCGCCATCCCAGGGATCGAGCGCGCCTCGACCCGCGCCTATGCCCGCCTCCTCGGCCTGCCGGTCATCACGGCCATCAACCATTGACCGACCACACCGGCGCCGTCCGCATCCCGACGGACGCCTGCACGGCCTCGGCATGCTCAGCCCTGCGCCCCGGTACCCGAGCCACCGCAGGTGAGCTACGCTCTTCGCGCAACGGGAGGCCAGCTATGAACGATATCTACGATCGAGCGCAGAAGTACGCCGATGAGGCCATGCACAACTTCTCCGGCATGAATCTGCCGGAGGCCATCCGAGGGCTGATTCAGAGTCAGATCAAGCTCGCCTACACGACGGCCTTCGGAGTGGCCTACGACCAGGCATTGGCGGGACTCAAGGCTCTCGTTACCGCGCGATCGCACGACCGCAGTCGAAACTCCTGACTCCACTCATGCGATCTCCACGAGGTCGATGCCTCGAGCGAGCAGACGCTCTCGGCACGCCCTGAGCGCCTTTGCCAAGCGTTTATCGAGACACCGCTCGGAAATGGCGAGCGCTGCGACGAGTTCGTTTCGACACTTGCCCTCGACGTGGGCCATGACGAAGACTTGTCGAAGCGACGGCCGCAAGCCTTTGATCGCCTCGGCCAGACACGGGCCGATTCGCTCAGGGTCCGACGGTTGTCCAGCCTCATCTCCCCCGGCACCACCGATAGCAGACTCGTCCACGGTCAGAGCGCCGAGGTCGGCCGCGGATGCGAGTCGGCGGCGCTGCAGATACGTCACAGCGATCAACGTTGCAATCTTGAAGAGCAATGCTCGCGGGAACAGGACGCGCCGGTGTGCATACCGTTCCTGCACGTGCGCGAAAGTGACCTGGGACACCTTCCGCGCCACCTCCGGGCTGCCCACCATTCGCGTGAGGTACTCCGCCAATTGCGCCTCATGCGCACGGCACACGTCTTGGATGGCACCTGTTTGCGACGGCACTGGCGGCTCCGGTGTAGGTCTTATCTCCGACTCCCGCGTCCGCAGGCTACACCCATTCTGCGGGCGATACCCCGTTTTAGTTGCTCACGCAACCAGTCGCTTTCGATGCTCGCGGGACACCTCTTATACTCGAGACGTCAAAGACGGTCGGAATCCTCACTCGGGAACCCTGCGACCGGTCCGCGCGGCCCGCCGGCATCCCTTATCGTTCGAGGTCGGGAGGTCTCGACCGAGGGGGCCGCCGCTCGAGCGCGGCCGGCCTGGACGGCTCACGAGCCGCCGGACGTGCCCGTGCCATCGCCGCGTCAATCACGCCCTCGAGGTCCTCCGCCGGCACTTCCACGGTACCGTCTTCGTCCCCTCGCAGGTCGGACGTGATAGCCACCGGCCCCTGATCGTTGTGCCGACTCACGCACACCGTCTCGGCATCGTCCTCGGGACTCATCGCGTCACGCGAGTCCGTGAACAACAAATACGTGCCGTCTCCGCAAGGGATCTCAATCGCGGTGCAGTTACCACCGGTCGTAATTTCCTTCGCCTCAGGGTACTTCTCGATCACCGCACGGAACCTCCCGTGAGAGCGGTTCGATCGGTTGAGCGCGGAGTCAATCACCTGCTCGAGATTCTCGACGGGCACTGCAAGCGCCTCCGCCACCCGCTCGCCGCCTCTGTAGCGGCTGACCAGCACGATTCGCGCATCATCCTCCGGCAATCCGAGCGCCTGATCCGTGAGGAGAAGGTGCGTCCCGTCAGGGCATGGGATCTGCACCGCCCTGCACCCACCGCCCGTGTCGACCTCCGTCATGAACGTATACGTCTCAACGATCGCTCGGAACCGGCCGAGCGGCGGCAGCGTGGCACGCAGCGCGTCCACGTCGTAACCACAGCGATCACGCAGGTCATCGAGCATGCCGTGCGCCTCGGCGCGGCGGTTGTAATCGCGCAGGCACGCGAACTGCTCATCGTCCAGGTCCACCAGCCGAAGCCGTTTGCTCCCGATCATCATCCCACCCCGTCGATCGACCTCAGCGCCCCGCCTCGAGGCTATGTGATCGCGCCCGGCGCGGTGCCTGCGGGCGCGCCCGAGACACACGAACACCCACCTCCGGCACGAGTTCCATCTCCTCTGCCGTCAGGACCACCGCTCGTCCCTCCTCCCCCGCCGCGGCGCTTGCCGCAGCGGCCCGCATAAAGAACGCGCCGGTCGGAAGTCCGTGAATATCAACCACGCCGTAGCCATACACCCGTGTGTCACCGCTGCCCGGACTCTCGCGCCCGTCATCCCGGATCGGCGTCCCGTGCAGTTCGACAGGTCGCGCCACCGCGTGCGCGGCGAGTCCCTCCGTGATGGACTCCGCCACCTGCGGATCCTCTGTGAGCGCGGCAGCGAACCCTCGCGCAAGGAGATGCGGCTCTCTGGCCCGCTTCATGCGCTCACCGCACGCCCCGAGACTCTCGGCGGACTTGCGGCAGTGCTCGATCTCCTGAAATAGTCCGCAAGCCCTCGATACGCCCGGGGACTCCATCAAGATGCCATACCCGTAGAGGACGCGCCGAGGGGAACGGTCAGCAAGCCTCTCGGCAAGTTCCGCAGTCGTCAGTCCACCCGCGAGCGTCGCAACCTGCCTCGCCGCGAGGCTAGCGCGGCTCACGTCGGCTCCGGTGAAATCCGCGCCCGCAAGTGCCGCGTCCTCAAAATCCGCGCGGTGCGCGTGCGTGTTCCGAAACACCGCACGTTCGAGCCGCGCGGCCCGGAAAACGGCCGCCACGACATCCGCATGCGAGAAATTGGCGCGGCGCAGATCACATCCCTCGAAAGAGACCCTGGCACATCGAGCATGGCCGAAATTCGTGCCCGTGAGCTTCGCCCCCTTCACCCTGACGCCAGTCAGATCGGCCGCGGAAGCATTCACCTGGACCAGGTCGGCACCCTCGAGGTTCGCCCCTCGAAAGATGCCGGCCTGCGCGCGCGAATGCTCGAGATTCGCCCCCGGCAGGCGACTGCCGGAGAAATCCGCTTCGCGCAAATCCGAATATCGAAAATCGGCGCGGGTGAAGTCCCCGCCGGCCAGCCGCGCGCCGCGCAGGTCCACCCCGCAGAGCACGGTATCCGCCAGCGAGACACCCTTCGCCACCGCCTCCACCACCGCCTCGCCGAGCTGCACCGCCCGACTACCGCTCGCCGAACTGACCTCAGTCTCATACGCAATGCTGCCGTCGCGGCGCTTGATCTTGATGATCGCCATACCGGTACCTCTCGGGGCGTCGGCCGAACGAGCACTGACGCTCAACGCGAAAGTCCATCCGAGCGATCACGGTGCGCGCGGTGACTCTCATACCGGCGCACGCGGGCGGCGAGGTCGGCCAGAGTCTCGCAGTGCTTGTTCCACTCATCCGTCAGTTCCGGATCGAACCCATCTTCGTTCGCGCCGACGACGGTCAGTTCCTCGATCGCGAGACGAATCATCCCGGCATCGCGGGGCTCAAAGACGAGTTTGCCCTTCTCGGCGGTGAGGGCCGCGGCAAGCGCACGGTCACGAGCGGTCGTGTCGTGCTCGTCCGCGCCTGCGTACTCGAGCGACTGAATCTGCGGCTCGGTCAAGGGGATTCGGACGGTCATGGCGGGACTCCTCGCTATTGCTCCCTGTCCATTCCCCCTTGTCCGTCAACTCGCACCTCGAGGGCCAGGGAGGGGTTGAAGTCCGGATTCGGTTCGTAGGGGAAATACCCGCGCGGATTGCACACCACCCGCGTGCCCTGCTCAACGTAGTCAAACGAATTGTGCATGTGTCCGTGGATCCACAGGGCTATCTGTGGCCCCATCAGGCGCGCGAGGTCGCTTGCAAAGCTCGGATTCAAGATCGAGCGCGCAAACTGCGGCGATATGCTGCGCTCACACGGAGCGTGGTGGGTCACGATCACCGTCGGTCCCGATCGCCGCAGCCAATCGACACTCGCGCCATGGATGGTGAGGGCATCGTTCGGATGAAACGCGCGGGCTCCGTTTAAGATCACCTTGAAGTCCTCCACGCCCTGGGCCGCGGCAAAGATCGCCCGGATGACGGCCGGACCGTTACCGTAGAGCGCGTAATCGGTCCACAGCGTCGCTCCAAGAAACCGGATCCCATCGAGGACGAGCTCATTGCCGTCCAGCACATCGACGCCCCGTTTACGTCCTTCACGACGCAGGGCCTCGAGGTGCTCGATCAGGTCCTCACCATAGTACTCATGATTTCCGGGCACATAGATAACGGGCGTGAGGCGGAAATGCTTTCGCGCCCACGCAATGCCCTTCACGCCACTGTGGATATCACCGGCCAGGACGACGATGTCCTCGTCACCCTTCGGTGGCGTCCAGCCGGCAAACTCAAGGTGCAGGTCGGAGAGGACGCGGATTTTCACTCGCCTTGGCGCGACACCGCGATTTTGCTATCGAGATCCATGAGTTTCTTGCCGTCCACACCCGCTGCCATTCTCATGAACGCCCCTGATCGTTCGGATCGATCGCACGCCCCTTCTTGCGCGGGGATGTGGACATCGTTGCCACGTGATCAAAAATCACGACGCCAAGATGCGCCGCAGCACTGGTCACAGCGTTCCAGTCGTGCCACCTAGGGTCAAGATTTTTGTACTCCGAGAGATCAACATCCTTCAGGTCATACGGCATCGGATTGGCAAGCTGCGCCTGAAGCTGTTGCAGCGAGGATTGCCCGCTCTTTTGAGGGTACAATCGATCAAAAGACTCCATTGCGCGCGCTGAGCGCTCATCTCCCAACCGCGTACCCATCGCGACGAAATCGAGATAATCTCGAGTCGCGTTGCGCTTCAGGATGAGCACGGCCTTGATGCGCAACATCTCCTCTTCCGTGGGCACTGTGATAGCAGCTCCCTGATGCTCCACGGTTCGCGTTTCGAGCGGGGCTTTCCGGATGAGCTGCCGCACACCGGTTTCGATTCCATCCAGCGAGCCTAGAATCATCACGGGTCGCTTCACGCGAGCGGTCTGCCATCCCGCGACGGACTCGAGTTGCGCGAGCACCTCGTCGAATCGTTCACGAAGATCGCGCATGACGTGATCGGCATCGCGAGAGCCACGGTGCCCGGCGTGAAGCGCCGAGGCCGTACCTCCCACGAGAACAGCTCCGGGCAATTCGGACTGAAGGCGCGCCGCGGCCGAAAGGACCAGATCCCATTCCGGCAGGGGTTTATCGTGATCGGTGTTCTTCGGCATAGTGCAACCAGAAGTGGTAACGTTGCGCGTACGGATCCGCGCTATGAGCGTGGCAAACCCGAACGATGTCCGCTCGAACGCCAGGATCGGCGAGCGCTGCTCGACGCAGGTCGAACCAGTCACTCTGCCGGCCGCGTGAAATTACATCGTCGATCGCGGCGAGCGTGAATCGCTCATGAGTCAGATGCCGATGCAACATTGACGTGAGTCCTACCACCATTCCCCTACCAGGGGAAACGCTAACGCATCTCTTTCAGGACGGCGTTGAGCCACTGGCTGACCTCGGTCGCGGCCCGACTGCCCCCGTGTTTGTCCGGATGGCAGAGCTGTAGAAGCTGCCGCGCACGATGCTCATCGAGCCGCGCCTCCCGCCGCTCCGCTGCCTCCCTCGGCGCGCTTTTGAATTTTCCGCCCAGACGGGCGGCGCGCTCGCCCTCCGTGAAACCGACGGCGTAACCGTCATTGTATGCGGCCTTGCGCTCGGCCTCGGCCCGCATCTGCATATCGCGCCGCTCGGCGGCGAGCTTGGCCATCTCCTGACAGAACACCGCATCGAGTTCGCGCTTGCCCGCCGCGAACCCATCCCGGTACCCCTGCCCCCGCTCCTGATCGTCATTCATTCGTTCTCGCGCCGCCGGCCGCGGCGGGCCTCCGTGAGCAGGACCATCCGAATCCACGCCGAGAGCGACAGGCCGAGCGCCTCCGCTGCCCGGAGCAGATCCGCCTTATCAGCAGCGGAGAGGCGAATCTGCACCACCTCGCTCTTGGGACGCGCGGCGCGCCTTTGTCGAGCCAGGGTCATGCGCGTCCACCCGCCTCACGCAGTATCCGCCTCGCTCTCTTCCCGGCTTCGAGGAGCGCGTCCCATTCAGGCGATTCGGTATCCTCGGCATCGAGGCGACCGTAGGCATCGAGTGCTTCGCACATCGCCTCGGGCGCCATGCCGGCCGCCTCATCGAGGAGTTCCACTGCGCGCGCGATGCGCTCGCGCACGGCCTCGCGCATCCTCACCATGTTCTGGATGCTGACCGACTTCACCGGCGCGGGGAAGTTCACGTCGGTTTGTGTCGCCATGCCAATTGCCCGCGCTGCGATGGCAAGAGTGCATCCGGCGCTCCCACGCCCCGGAGCGCCTGAAATCCCACAGGCGCCGTGGTTCGGCGTGGCAAAGACGTATCAGATGGATTCATGCACGTTCCGGCTTAGCGCACTGGCTCCACCCGCGGCCGCGGTGCGGGCGGAGCTCCGTGGCCCTTAATTGACGGGTATCGGCTGAGCGGACACAGACGATCCCGTGTGCTGGTAAACCAGCACCGCCGCAATGATGACGACGACTACAACGGCCACGATGATGAGGGTCTTTCGCTTCATGTCGGTCTCCGCGAACCCGCACCCATAGCGAGTTCCGATGTGCTTAATGTACTGCAAACGTAATGACATTTCAAGTACTGCGTCACAGTTTTTAGCGTTCGCGATCCTCTCTCGAGCCGCGCTCCTTGCGGGCGAGTTCGAGCGCCCGTTCGAGCAACAGACGATCAGGGATGTCCTTTTCGCGGGCGGTTCGCTTGGTCAAGAGAAGCCCCTTGACGTTGACTGTGTGGACCTTCGTGCCATCCATGTCGATTACCTCGGCGTGTTGCTTGATGCTTTCGTACGTCTCACCGCAGGCGTTGAACATGATGTCCACGACAAACTCATCGGCCACTCTGATGGTGCCGCCTTCCGCGAACTAAGCCGGATCGATGTCGCGCGCGGCTCATTTTCGCTCGACACTTGAGTTTCCCTCAGCCCCCGTCACGACGCTATCGGCCAGCGCGCGAACAATGCGTTCATCGTCCGCGCGATTCATCTCCTCATGCGTGCGAAATCTGTACAGTCCCTTGGGAAACCCGATCTTCGCGGCTCCGACCCCGCGAAACTCCTCGACAAACGGGATCCCGGCACGTAGCGCATTACCAGACGGTCGAAACCGAATCCGGGCGGGACGACGGCCGACCGTGCGGGACGCATCACCGGCGGGCGGTTTATTGCTCATGACCACAGCGTATTGCAAACGTCATGACATTTCAAGGATTGCGCGATCAGCGGCTCGCGGGTCTGCGCTATCGTTCGCGGGACGGCGCTTCGCGGGTCCGGGCGCGCAGCCGTCCAGGCGGAAGGAACTCATTGCGCTTTGCGATATCCCACGCCTCGTTCCACAGTCCCGTCAGCGTCTCAGACTCACTGATGTTCGACGCCGGGAAGTCCTTCACTCCGTAACAGCGGCAGAGCGCCTCGTGCATGAGCATGTTCGCATCGCAGAAGTCATGCGTTGCACACACGTTCCGATCACCCGCCGCATGAGACGCACGGTTGCGTCGGCGAATTTCATCCAAGTGATCGGCCAGATGCTCGCGGATCACCTTCGAGAACACCCCTGCGAGGTCCCGCGCGGCCGGCGCCTGCGACTCCATTCGCCTGCGGGTCAGTTTCGCATCGCCCATCGCCTCTCTCCTAGCCGCCCATCGGCGGCCACTTGGTGCCGAGTTTGCCCTCATCCTCCCGATGCGGCCACCAGGCCGAGCGGCATCCGCCACACCGGTAGTAATCCTTCTCGGTCTTGGTCCGAGCCTTGAACGTTGCCTTTTTGCAGGTCGGACACTTCGGACCCGTGGCCGCCGCGCCTTCGCTCCCATTGCCTCCCCGGGAGCCGCTTACCGCAGGTGCGTCGCCGAACTTCGCGCCGGGCTTTCCGCTCACGTCCCCAAACGCCGTCTCGCACTCCGTGCAGCGCCAGTACGGCCGACCCGCCTTGCTCACCTGCCGCCAGAGTCGGCCCTTGGCGCATTCCGGGCAGGGATGCGAGGGCACATCGGCCAGGATCGCCGTGCAAATCCGCTTCGCCTCACCCTCGGCGAAGCGGAAGAACTCCTCCACCTGCGCCCTTCCCGCGGCGATATCCGCTAGCCTGTCCTCCTGAAGCGCCGTGGTGCCGGGGTCGCAGAACTCCGGCACGATTCGCCGCAGCAGGTCCACGAGCTCGCACCCGCGGGCGGTGGCGTGAATCTCCTTCTTGCGCCGCTCGGCATACCCCCGGTCGACCAAGGTTTCGACGATCCCGGCCCGCGTCGCCTCCGTCCCGAGACCGGAGGTCTCGCGCAACCGCGCCTTCAGCTTCGGGTCCTGCACCATCTTGTGGATGCCGGTCATGGCGGCGATGAGCGTGCCGTCGGTATAGGGACGCGGCGGCTTCGTTTGGCGTGCCACCACGGTCGCCGTCTCGCACGGCAAACGCTCTCCCTGCCGCAGAACCGGGAGGTTCGAGGACTCCTCATCCTCCTCCTCGTCGCGCTCTTCCTTGCCGAGCGCCGTCCAGCCCACCTCGTCCACGAGTCTGGCACTGGCTTTGAACCGCTCTACGGCGGTACCCGCTGCGAACACGAACACCGCCTCGCGCTGCTCGAACCGCTCCGGCGGCATGAAGAGCCGGATGTAGGACTCCGCGATGAGATCGAATACTTGGCGCGCGGCGCCGGAGAGCGAAGACGGCAGCGATTGGCCGGTCGGCAGGATCGCATGATGCGCCTCGACCTTCGCGGTGTTCCACGCCACGTGCTTGCGCGAAGGATCGACGCCCGCCGGCAGGCGACCGGCGCCGAGCGCTTTCAGAATCCGCGCGGCATCCCCGTGCTGTTCCTCCGGCAGATACGCGCAGTCCGTACGCGGGTAGGTCGCCACCTTGGCCTCGTAGAGTTCCTGGGCCGCTTCCAGCACCTTCGCCGCGGAGAGCCCCAAGCGCTTGCTCGCGGCCTTCTGAAGCCCGCTCAGGCTGAACGGCAACGGCGCCTCCCGCGCACCCTTCTTGCTCGTGAACTTCTCCACCGTCAACATCGCGCGCGGCAGTTTTGCCGCGAGCGCATCGGCGGGCTTGCGATCGAGCAGGAGTCCGTCCTGTGTGAGGTCCTCAGGAATCATCCAGAACGCGCAGATACCACCCTGCGGGTGCTTGAGAGTGGCTTTTACGGTGTAGTGATCGCGCTTGACGAATCCCTCGATCTCGCGCTTGCGATCGACGAGCAACGCGAGGGTCGGCGTCTGGACGCGGCCGATCGGCCAGAGATCGCCCATGCGCTTCGTCATCGCATAGGAGCCGTTCAGCGAGATGAGCCAGTCCCCGCGCTGACGCCCGAGCGCGCTCGCGTAGAGCCGCTCGTACTGCGCATTCGGTTTGGTCGTGACGAGCGCCTTCTTCACCGACTCGTCATCGAGGCTCGACAGCCACAACCGGCTCGTCCGGCCGCGCCACCCCAGCTGGATCAGCACCTCATCGACCAGGAGCTGCCCCTCTCGGTCGGCATCCCCCGCGTTCACCACCTCGTCCGCCGTGGCGATCAGCGCCTTAATCGCGCGCACCTGTTTGCCGGCGTCCGCATCCCGTGGCTGAAGCTTCCAGTCCCGGGGGATCACGGGCAACTGCTCCGGGCGCACCTTGCCATCGGCGAGGTAGTCCCCGGGCCTTGCCTGCTCAAGCAGGTGCCCGAGACACCAGGTCACCTTGACATTCGCGCTCGCGCAGTCGATATAGCCTTCGCTGCGCCTCCCACCGCCGATCACGCCCGCGATCGCCCGCGCGACGCTCGGTTTCTCCGCAATGATGACTTTCACCGGGGATGTCTCCACGGACCCCCTCGGGTCCGCCCATCCCCATTCCCCGCTGCGCGGCGCAGATCAGCTGGACGCGCGATTGATCAATTCCCGCGTAGCGGGATTGGTCTTGCGACAGCCGCCCTCGCAAGACGATCAAACCGATAGCTCATCGCTTCCTGCGGGACACCGAAACGGGTGGCGAGCGCCGCCGCCGACATGTGCTTCGCCACTGGACGAATGACATCCTCGGGCATCAGGAGCTCTGCCGCGAATTGATTGGCAAAGACTTCCACCGGATCAGCGCCGGCCCGCGGGAGCCGCGAACGTTCGTCGACGTATTCGTACTGGTTAGGGTCTGCTTTAGCCTCGCTGCCTCGGTACACAAAGTGGCCGAGTTCATGCGCAACGGTGAAGCGCCGCCGAGGCTCGCTGTCGCCCGCTGCGACCACGATCCTGGGGTCATGCCCCGCGCGCTTCATCAGCACACCGGCCACGTCGGATGGAAGGTTGCCGCGCAGCACCTGCACCCCCAAAGACCGGGCGATCTCAACGGGATCAACCGGCATGCCTCTGCCGGCCCAATACCGGTCCAGCAGGGCGCGTGCTTCTTCCTTCGGATCAGAAATGGTCATGTCTAGGTTACAACACTACTTGGGGCTAGGCTCATCCTCATAACCAGATCTGCTCGCGGCCCTTTCAATTCCCGCTCGGCGGGATAGCGACTGCAACCCGGGCACTGGCTAACTCCCCGGTCCCTGACCCCGGTCCCTCAATTCCCATGTGTGGGATAGCCATGGCAAGTCCGTGGAGGACGGCGACATGCCGGAAGTTCCTCAATTCCCGCGACGCGGGATAAGACTGGAGCCACCGATGCGCAGACGGCAGAGGCCGTGCATCCGGACCCCGAATTCCCGCGTAGCGGGATAGGTCTTGCGACTGCCGCACCGGTGGCGCGGATGACCTTACCCCCTCAATTCCCGTGTTTGGGATAGCCATTTCGACTTTGTTTCATGAGCTGCCCGTACTCATCTCGCATCCACCCTCAATTCCCGACCTCCAAAGGATCGTCCGGGAGGCGCAGCAGTCCTACCCCTCAATTCCTGCGCCGCAGGATAGGTCTTGCGACCTGCGATGATGGCTCCGATTCCACAATTCCCGTTCCAGGGATAAGTCTGGAGACACCAAGACAGCCCTTGTCACCATCAACTCCAAACTCTGGATACCCGGCATACGATCAGGCCACAATTCCAAGGTCACCTGGATAGAGTCGAAGACATGTGGAGTGCGCACTACGTCCTCAATTCCCGCGCAGCGGGATAGCGATTGCGACGGCGGCGGGCGTGCCGCGTACCGCAACTTGTCCCCCTCAATTCCCGCCCAGCGGGATAGGTCATTGCGACGCCATGCCATCGGTACCGCGCGAGCCACGTGCGACCCACAATTCCCGCTCGGCGGGCGGAGCCCCGCACGGGAATGCCGTTCGCGGGACCTGCGGCCGGAAGTGCAGGACACCGAAGCCGAACCCGCGCGCCCGGCCAAAGCCACGCTCGTGCGCTGCGCGCGCCCGTTCGAGGTCCTCGATCGTGACGGTGCCGGCGAAATTGATCGGCACGAAGTGAAACTCGCCGCGACCCGGCTTTCGGATCGCGACCGTGGGTTCCGTCCACACCTCGAGCGAGGAGACCCCAAGGCCCGCCCGCTCGGCAAGGAGCGGCGCGAGAACGCGCGCGAAGTCAGAGCGCCGCACGGCATAGGATGTGACCTTCGCCCGGTGCTCGAGGCGGTGGTAATCGAGCGCGATGCGGCCCAACACCTTGTAGTGGCCCCCCGCGATGAGCGGGGTGAGTTCTCGCCAGGGTATTTCCTCACCCGCTGAGCGCGTGGCCGCGCGCAGGTAGAGCACGCCCTGCGGGGCGCAAAACTCATAGAGGTAATCCCGGGGGTTGCGATTCATCAGACCCGCCACCCGCTCGTGAATCTCGTACGCGCCGAGGCCGGCGAGCGGTCCCAGACCGGCGTACGGCGTGCGAAGAACGGTCTCGTACATGGTGAAAGCCCTCATGCGGCCGAGGAAATGCCGGTGGCGGCGGCATCGCCCGCGCTAGCGCGTTCGTGGTACCAATCGAGATAGTTGCCGAGAAGTCCCTGGCGCATACCGGACTCGAGATACGCGCTGACCATGGCCGCGACGGTCTGTAGGTCGAGCGACTGCCGCGCCGCGAATTTCTCGAGCGCCTCGCGATAGGCGCGCGAGGAGGCCCCGGAGGCTTCCTCCCGGGCGCGCCGCGCGGCGGCGAGAAGCACCCCGATGTGCGCGCTCTTTGGAAACGCGAGCGCCCCCGCGATCGCCTCGAGCACCGCCGGATACGCGAAGACCGGCCCGCCCGAGCGCACGTCGTAGTAGCCGGGCGCGGCCGAGCCCGGGAAATTGAGCACGAGGTGCTTCGGGTCGGCCGCAGGCTTTGCAAACACGACCCCGACCCATTGGTAAGACAGTCCTTGGAAGAGCGCCTCGCGGATGCGCTTGATCCCGACGCCCTGCTCACCGCGCGATTTGAGGCCCGCGGCCGGATAATCCGCCCCGTAGACCTCGGGCTGACCGTTCTCTGGGATGAACACCGCGGTCATGCTGCGACGGCCGGGGTAATACCGGCCGTCCCTCGGATCGAGTCCCGCCAATCCGAACCACCCTGCGGGGTTTCCCGGGGCGATCAAGCGCCCGTAGCGCTCGTATGCGAATTCAATGGCTGTCTCTGATGACATCGACCCGTCTCCAGTCCTGATGGTATGGGTGATGGTATGGCTTGCCATACTCCAAGTCAAGTCAGCCTGGATAGGGCGGGCATCAGACTCTGGAATAGAAACGCTATCCGATAGCGTCCGATACCCTCTGACCGGTGCTGCAAGGTCGTGCAACGTTGTGCGAAGTGGTGACGAGCGGCGTCACGCGGAGGCGACGGGCGAAGAGCGGTGTACTGCGCCCCATCACTCACGTGTGTACTCGAACTCGATCCGCGTCACGAGGTCCCCGGGACCGCAGGCATGGGTCCGGCAGAAGAACTCGATGAAGTCCTGCGGACGGGAGAGCACAGGATCGTCCCCGAAGCCCTCGAGCGCGCACTCCCGCCGTCCGTATGCCTCGTCGATCAGCAGGTCGACGAGCGCCTCCTGGCGCACGCTGACGATACGGAGCGGCGCGCGGATCACCTCCACCTTCTCGCCCCGCTTCAAGCCCTGGGACTTCACGACGGGGCGCACGAGGTCGCTCGGCTTCAAGAACGTCCACCCCATCCGGCGCGTCACCGTCTTCGTGCCAGCGCGCACCTGCGCGGTCGTGAGCGCAAAACTCATGTTACGCATCCGGGTTCTCCTGACAAACTCCGCTCGATTCGATCACCTCCACTGCGGCAGCCATCACACAAGCCGATTGATTCATGGCACCGGAAACTCCGCCCAAACTTTCCCATCGAGCTCCCGGCCGGCCCGTCGCGTGCCGCAGCGGAACATGACACCCATCTTCCCCGGTTCCGGCCGCTTCGTGGTCGGATGCGCAGCCTTGGTATCGCAGAGACAGTTCGCTGCCCATTCCCCCCACTGCTTGAAGTGAAACGGCACGCGCGCGTCGACGCACTGATCCCGGATGGCGCGGACCCACTCCGGATGCATCGGCCGCGCCTCCGGTCCGCTCTCCCCGCCGACGATCACCCAATTGATCGAGGGCTGGCTGAATATCTGTCCGGCGCAGGAGTGCTCGTCGGCATTCAAGGCACAGAACTCATCGTCGCAATCGTCCGCGTGCCCGAAGGACTCCGATTCCAGCCACTCGTGATCGAACTCAATCGGCCCGAGCAACGGCTCGCAGGACACGAAGTGCGCCGCCGCGGGCGCTGCGAGGAGCTTCGGAATGTCCCGGTCCGCCTCCTCCTGATTCACCACTGTCGCGCCGAGCCACACATTGGGCAATGGGCGCTCGAGCCAAGCTGGCGGCAGCATGCGCGGCGCATTCCCGATGCGCTTCGTGAGCAGCAGCCAGGTGAGCGCTGGCGTCGCCTCGATCAGCGCCCAGAGGTCCGCGCGCCAAGCATCGGGCACCGCGTTGTCGAAGACATCGCCGAGGCTTGCACAGAACACGCGCACGCCCCGACCCGACCGTACCGCGTTTGCGTTCCAAGCGAGCGGCTTGCGCCAGTTCGCAGCCGAAGTCCGCACCGGAGGTCCATCCCATTCGACGAGGCCGAATCGCGCGGCCCATCGCTCGGCGTAGCAGTGCGAGCAGGCCGGCGACACCTTCGTGCACCCGATCCACGGATTGAAGGTCGCATCGCACCAGGAAATTGCGCTCTGTTCAGCCATGGCTTTCCCTCACAACTGCGGGGGCGCGCAGGCCGCCCCGAGTCCCAACCGTCTCTGACAGCCCTTGCAGGTGCTGAGCCGACGCCGGTGTCCCGGTGGGCCGACCACCCGGAACTGCGCGAGCGGCTTCGGATCGCCGCAGCACTTGCAAAGCCGTTCGCCTCTGTGCGGGACGGTACCGGCTACCGGACCGACCGAACCGTGGTCAATGGCGTTCGTCATAGTGGCATCCCCACTGTGGTGCGCCGCAGGTCGTGCAGCGCGAGATACTTCGGGTTGAGCTCGCAGCCGATGAAGTCGCGACCCAAACGCGTCGCGACCTCTGCGGTCGTGCCGGAACCCATGAACGGGTCGAGAACCGTGCCCCCCGCAGAGGCACCGGCGAGGACGCAGGGTTCGATGAGCGCCGCGGGAAAGCACGCGAAATGCGCGCCCGGAAACGGCGTCGTGGGCACCGTCCACACCGAGCGCCTATTGCGCCCCTTTCCGACCCGCCCCGCCGCGCTTCGGATCCCCCGATGCGGGGCCATGAGCCCGCCACTCGGTTCCCTGGCGCATAGCGTGTTACGCGGATGATCCTGACCGCTGTCGGGCTCACGGATCGCTTCCGCGTCGTAGTAATAGCGCTCGGATTTCGAGAGGAGAAACAGGTACTCGTGCGCCTTGGTGGGCCGATCCGTCACGCTCTCCGGCATGGGATTCGGCTTCGACCAGATGATGTCCGCGCGCAGATACCACCCGTCGGCCTGCAGCGCCAAGGCGACGCGCCAGGGAATGCCGAGAAGCTGTTTATTCGGGAGAGGCCGCGCGAGACACGGCGCACCGTAGCCGGCATCCTCGGTGATCGCGGCATGAAATCCGGTCCCACGTTTCGCGTCGCTCGGATTTTCGGTCCGCGTGCCTCGGCCGTAACTGTCCCCGAGATTGAGCCAAACGGTGCCGCCCTCGGCGAGCACGTCCCTCACGGCTCGAAATACCTCGACCATCCCATCGACATACTCCGCGGGACTCTTCTCGAGACCCATCTGGCCCGCGACGCCATAGTCGCGAAGCCCGAAGTACGGCGGCGAGGTGATGCAAGTCTGGACGCGCACGCCGTCCTCCGCCATCTCCCGCAGCAACGCGCGGCAATCCCCGACATGAGTGCGATTCAGCCACTCACGCATGGTGGCGATGCTCATGCTCATCGAGAGCCCCTCGCTGCGGCGGGTCACGAATCTCAAAGAACCCGCGTAGCGAAGGACTCACGCACATCGCGAGACGTGCGAGTCCAGCCGTAGCGCAGTTATCGATCTTGAAGTGTCGCGCGCGCGAGCGATACTTTTCGCTCACCTCCGTGCGCCAGCGCAATACGTGACAGAGCCCATCGGCCGACCACCGACTGGTCCCCCGGCGGCGCGACAGCCGCGCGAGACGCACGAACGCATCGAAGACGTGGCGGTTCTCCGCGATCCAGGGCCAAAAGTCACGCGGATAGCTGCCATCGTCGTACTTGCGCCGCCATTCGCGTACCGTATCCGATGCGCGGCAGTTGGCGCGCTTGGCGGTCCCACGCTTGCCCGCCCGTCGGCGGGAGTCCTTCTGAGCGTTTGCGCGGGTCATGAGCCGCCTCCGTCCCGGCGATAGCGCGCGCGACGGTCACGCGAGCGAAGCGTGGACTTCGACAACCCCACCTCATCGGCGGCGCGCCCCCGCGACCACCCGACTTGTCGCAACAACTCGAGATTCGATAGATGTCTATTGGCGCGGCAATGCTCCCGAATGGCGGCGGCAAGGTTCCCTTCACGATCAGCGCGATCCTCTATGGCCTCGATGAGCGCGTCCAGGCCGCAGCATTGCGCGGCCTGTAAGCACTCGGCGGGCGCGCGCTCGGGAATGGCTGATTCAACCTCGACTCGATATTCGAGATACCGCTTCGTCCTGCCCCACATGCGACCTGCCACGTACGACGTCGCGCTGCCGGCGGCGTTTGAATAGTTCGTCTCACCTCTCGTGAGTTCGAGGCAGAACACATACAGGTCCTGCCGGATGTCCTCGAGCGGGGCGTGGGAGCGCGCGGCCCACTGTTTACAACTCGGCTCGAGCGTCTCAAAGAGGCTTTGTGCCGCCGCGGCGCGCCAGTCGTTTTCGATCATGACGCACTCTCCGCCCGGCGCTTGCGTTCGCGCCGCTCGCGCGAACGAATGGTGGCCTTGGAGAGCCCGATCTCCCGAGCCGCGCGGCTTTGCGACCAAGTAGCGCGACGCATGATCTCAAGCGACGACAATTCGGCATGCGCCCGGTAATTCTTGCGCAGCGCGGCAGCATCCTCCCGGTCCTTCTCTCGGCGCCGCTCGATTACTTCCAACCGCTCATCGATGGCGAGACACTGCTCCGCATGGGTCGTGTCTGCCGCCGGGCGCTCGGGCAGCACCTTGTCGGGGCGCGCGCGGAATTCCCGGTAGCGCTCGGCCGCACCCCACATCCGCCCCGACACGTACACGCTCGCCGCGGCGAATGAGGACTCCGGAGGAGGTCCATCCGATGGCGACAGGGGCGCGCTCGGCGCGCGCGTTCGATACTCCGTCTCACCGAGCACGACCTCGAGACACAGGACGTAGAGATCCTGGCGGATATCCTCGATCGACACGCGCGCGCGGCTGGCCCACTTCTCGCAACTCGGCTCGAGCGCGTTAAAGAGGCTTTGTGCGGCGAGCACTTTCTCCGCCCGCGCATCTGAATTGCGCTTCACGGGAGCCGTCCGGCGGCCGCCTCTCTCGAAAGAAGCGGCCGCGCGGTTTGTCGCATGACGGTCGGCGGACCCGTCCACCGCGTCCCTGGGCCCATCGAACCGGTCAGCGGCCGGCGCGCCCGGGGCGGATGTGGGAGACTCCACTGCTGTGCCGAGCATCATGCCGCCGCCCCTGCCGAGGGCGCGCGTCCATCCGCGGACGCCGGAGCGCGCTCGGACCACTTGACGTAGGCCCCCTGAACGCCAAACCCCGGCGGTCCCATGTCTCCGCAGACGTAACACGTGACGCGCCAGGTATCGCTCGGTCGATCCACGCACACCGCGGCGTGCGCACCCTTCCCGCAATGCGGGCACGGCGGTCCCGCCATCCCGCGATGACCGGGATCCGGTCCTTCCGAAAGGCGCCTTCCCTCCTGGGGTTGCTGAGAAGTCTGGCTTGCCAGACCCGCTGAGCCAAAAGAAGGGTCCGATCCAGGCGCGGCACCGTCGCCGGCAGCACTGTCAAAGTCAGAGGACTCCTCGGTCTTGGAGGTCTCAAAGGCTTGTGACCCGATTCCCTTACCACACTGCCCCGTGATCGCCGCCTCGGCGCATTCGGTCCCAAGCTCCGTCATCTCCCCATCCGACGATGAGTTCTTCCCTGTCGCGCCTTCGACATCCTCCACGGGCGTATCGCCCCCATGCGTTGCGGACCCTGCCTTCGTCGGACCGCCGCCGGGGCCAAAGAGCGCGGTCTGCTTCTTGGCATTCTGCCGCTCGATGAAGGCCAACGCCTTGCGGCAGCGGCCGACGGAGATCGGATCGATGGAATCGAGCAGGATCTTCTTCGCCTCGGGGGGCAACGCGCAGTACGACTGCCATGCCTCGACGCTCGAGAGTCGATCGGCATGGATGAGCGCGAGTGCATCGGGCGTGCGCGCGATATCGAGCGCGCCTTTGACCCACTCCTCGCTCCGCGCGAGCACATGGGCGATCACCTCCGGCTCCATACCGCCTTCCACCAGTTCGCGTACCGCCTCGGCGTACTCGTCGAGCTTCAACTCCTCGCGATGCATGTTCTCCGAGGTCTGCAGCACGCGAAGTTCAGTCACGCTATGCGTGAGGTAGATACGGCACGGCAGCGTCTCAAGCCCGATGAACTTCGCCGCGCGCCATCGACGCTCGCCGTCGATGATCATCCAGCGCTTCGTCCCGGGGGCAATCTCGTGCACCCCGATTGGGTGCAGTAGTCCGATGACCGCGATGCTGCGACAGAGCTCACTGAAGCGGTCGGGGTCGATGAACGTGCGGATCTGATCGGGGTCCGGCACGATATCGTTGACGGGGAGTTCTCGAAACTCCCTGGGTTTCAACGGCCCATCCCCGAACGGTAGTTCGGGGGCAATGTTTCGCTCGCTCATGATGATTTCCTCACCGTCTCCTGTTCGAATGGTTCTTGGTCGCGAAGGATTTCCTCGACCATCTGGATGCGTGCACCGACCCACGACATGACGTTGATCGCCATGCTGTTGCCGAGCGCCTTGTAGCGGGGACCATCCGCGGCAGACTTGCCGCGGTATGGAATGAGCGTGTAGTCATCGGGAAATCCCTGAAGCCGCTCGCACTCCCTTGGCGTCAGTCGGCGCACGCCCGCGACATAGCTCACAGTCATGGGGTCGCCGTCACGGCGCATCACGGGCTGAGGCGGTTCTTCTGGGTTGCTCGGATCGCTGCCGAGACCGACCGAGCGCGCCACATAGCTACGCGAGCTTCCGCCGGAGGCGGCTCGCACCGAGGCAACGTCGGACGTTTCGGGCTGTGATCCTCCCTCGCGGCCGCGCAGATTGAACGCAACGGCCAACTGCCCGCCGGCATTCGGGTGCGACCCCGAGTGGCCCATGGCGCGCAGCGTCGGAGCACACCCGTCGAGCGCGTCCGCACCGTGATCCTTACAAGAGAACGCAATCATCGGCACGCCTTGCCCCGGCTTGCCGCCACCGGCGTTGAGAGCACCGGCGCGCTGGCCGTCGCCGCTTTCGAGTCTCAGTTCAGAGCGACTGTTTTCCGCGAAGGCAATGGCCTGTGGCCGTGCTCGCCCTTCCAGCGTATAGGCCACGCCGTCGGTGGAGACGCCGATGCCATCGGGACTTGCGGCAGGGTTTGCCTCCGTTGCGCGCTCTTGAATCGCAGCAACGAGCGGCACGCCGCGACCGGTGCCGTCCTCGCTGGCATCGGCCCCTTCGGCCTTCAGACAATGCGCGACGAAGGTCTCCGTCTCGAAATCCATGCGCCCGCTGGCCGTCCCGCACGCGTTAAGCGCGGTGGCGACATCGATCGGACCACTCGTGTTATTGCCACCGAAGGCACGCGCAATGAGCGTGTTCCGGTCTTCGCGATAAACCCCGCCGTTTGAGGCACAGAGCGCGTGCGCCGGCTCTACGAGTCCGCCGTCGAGGTCGAAGTCGGTGCCGAAGCCACCGCTGCCTTGAGGGCGCGCGTTAAGTGTGCCGGTAATTGTTTGCCGCGCGTCTCTGCGCGGCGGAGGATCCCCGCGCAGGCACGCGGGCTCAAAAAGTACCGCCGCGGCGGGTCGGATGTCTCCAAGATATCCGACAAGGATGACACGGCGTCGGCGCTGCGGGACGGCACGAGCGTGTGATTCCACTCGCACGTACTGAGCGTCCAGCACTCGGTAGGCCCACCCATACCCGAGTTGAGAAAGCGCCCCGAGGAAGGCACCAAAGTCCCGCCCTCCGTTCGATGACAGGACACCGGGTACGTTCTCCCAGACGATCCAGCGCGGAGCAAAGCACCGAAGAACCTCGAGGTAGACCATCGTGAGCCGACCACGCGAGCCGCGAAGTCCCGCCCGTCGTCCTGCGATAGAAAAGTCCTGACAGGGCGATCCGCCCACGAGAAGGTCGATTGTTGCATTCGGCCATTCCTCAAACCGATTGATGTCCCCGAGGTTCGCCACCCCGGGGTAGTGATGCGCGAGGAGCGCGGAGCAGAAGGGGTCGATTTCCGAGAACGACGCCGGCTTCCACCCGAGACGATGCCACGCAACCGTGGCGGCCTCGATGCCGGAGAAGACGCTGCCGTACACGAGTTCGGTCACCGCCTGACCTCCTTGGCGACCCGGACATCGTTTGTGATGCGCGCCACCCGTCCCCGCGCGATCTCGTAATATGACGGCTCTTTCTCGCACCCCATGAAGCGAAACCCCTCGCGCAGCGCCGCGACACCGGTACTGCCGCTGCCCATGAACGGGTCGAGAACAACGCCCTCATCAGGGGTCACGAGGCGACAGAGGTAGCCAAGGAGTGCCGTCGGCTTCACGGTCGGATGCGCGTTGCCGGTACCCCGGTCCGCGCGACTCGCCTTCGCGCAGTAAAAGAACCGCGCGGCAGTGCTGCGCCCCGCATCCCCGGAATCGGCTCGAGGCTCCGGCTGACGAGTGACGTGCCTCAGCACGCCGTACACCGAGTTGCGCTGCGGCTCCCCGTCGTTTCTTGCCGGCGCGAGCTGGCCTGGCGCCTCCGGAAAGTGTCCGAGGACCTCCTCGCTCCCGTCGTGGACGACGTTCGCGGGCCACCGTCCCAGGCGCTGCGGCGAGACCCGCGATCCGCCCTTGAGTCCGCCGCCGAATCCGCGCTTCGCTCCACTCTCAAAGTGCGCGATCCGCACCACTGCCCCTTCCGGTGCCGGGACGCGGCACGCATCGATGTGGAGCGCACCGGTTCCGTAGCGCGCGACGTTCGCCTCGAGCGTCCGCTCCGCGAGTGGCTTCCTCGCGAGCACGATGGGCTCACAGGCCGGTTTCAACGCCGAGCCCCAGCCTTGCCATTCCTCGGCGAGATTCTTCGACTTGGGAAATCCGGAGCCGTACAGCCAGAGGATCGAGTCTCGTATCTCGAATCCCGCATCCTCGATGGCGCACACCATCCGGTGCGCGGTGCGCGCACCGCCGAAGGCGAGGAGATGTGCCCCCGGCTTCAAGACCCTCAGACACTCTCGCCAGAGCGTGGGGTCATACGCGATACCGGTCGCGTCCCACGCGAGGCCCATGAACCCGCGCATCACCGCGCCGCGGGTCGCGGCACTGCGTCCGCCGGGACGGGCCGCAGTGAGTTCGTAGGGTGGGTCGGTGACGATGGCGTCGATCGACTCGGTGGTGATCGCGCCGAGCACCTCACGGCAATCGGCGAGGTAGAGGGTCGCCCGGCCGACTCGGCACGGCTGCGGGCCTGCGCCAGCGTCACCTTGCAGCCCGTCCCTCTCCGTTTGTGCCCCGGCGCAGCCGGTCATGAGGGACGCTCCTGCTCGGTCTGGTAGAGACAGAAGAGCGGCATGTCGAGCCGGGCGATCTCGATCAGAAATCCGACGACCGCTACCTTCCCCATATCGGCGCGCGTTCTCTCCGCCCACACGACGGACGCCACGCCGCTCGGCGCATCGACTTCGATATTGATCGCGCTCAGCAGATTGGAGCGACTGAGTTGCCGCTCGATCCACTGCAAGCGCCTCGGTTCGACTTCCGTCACGGTCTGAAACATCCACGGACTCCGTGAGCTTGGTGTTTGGGGACAGGGAGAGGCGCCGGTCGCGGCGGCCGTGCCCGTCAGATCACACGAACTCGCATCGACCTGCGCCCCGCGTGCGGCGCCATCCCTTGCGGTCCTCTCCGCACGCGGTCCCCCTGTGAGTGGCGTCGGCGGGTTCCGCCAGCCGGCTTCAAACTCAAACGCGTTCACGTGATATGGCATGCCATACCTGGTGAGCAAAAATAACCGCCGCCTAACCACGACCGGCCTCCTTCCCCCCAGGTGTGCCGCGCCTACCGTCACCGGTGAGTGCGGGATTGAGTTCCACGACCCATGATCGTCCCTCGCGGACGATCCGGATCCGGGCGGCGTCTTCCAGAATGGCCAGCGCCTGTGTGAACCGTTCGCGCTCGCGGACGGGACCCAAGCGCTGTACATCGCGCTTCGTGAAACGAGTCTTGGCGGTATCGGGAGCGCGTTTGACCAACCACCCGTCGATCAGGACCGCGTCGCCGATTTCAACGGGCAGCGCCAGTTGCCCAAAGAACCGCCGCGCCTCCTGCAGGTGCCAGTTCATGATCGAGGCAGCGGCGCAGATATGACGCTCAGCCACGATCGTCGCGGCCGGGTCCTCGAACACGGCCAGCACCGCCGCGACCCGCGCGAGGTTGTCTGCCGCCTTCGCCGCTACGTCCTTCAGGTCCGCCATCTCCCGGGTCGGCCGCATGGAGTGCTCGACGTTATCGTGCCACGTGATCCATGCTTGTTTCGCAGCCGGTTCCAACGGCAGCGCGCGCGGCACCAGACGGCCATGCTCATCCAGTGTCCCCTGCCGCTCGAGCATCGCGCGCAATTGCGCGTGATACGCCGAGAGCGCGGGGAACCCCGGCGGCGGCTCACAGAAGTCACGGTATCCCTGGGTGCTCTCCGGCCATGCGATGAGAAAACGCGCGAGAAACCCGGATGAGCGTGCGAGGCCGCGGGTGCTCTGCACAAAGTCGAGCAGCAGTCCCGACTGCACCTGGATACCGACGGTAAGGCGCGCGCCCGCGACCCGGAAGCTCTCCTTGGTCCGCCGGTCGATCGTCACACTCGCGCCATCCCATAGAACATTGATTAACGCGAGATTGCGGACAAGCGTCTCCTTGCTCATGCCGTGACCGCCCAGGATCATTCCGCCCTCGGCCGCCATGATGGCCGCGGAGGGCCACTTCTTCGCCAAGCCCCACGCGATCGCCTCCGGCGTCGTGTCCTCATAGAACATCTGCGGGACGCGCGGCGCCTCGGGTTTTGCGCGCTGAGCTTCCGCGAGTTCCGCGACGCTATCGGCACTCGCCGCTTTTCCCTTCTCCTTGCGCAACCCGGCGGTGAGCGCTTCCATCCTAGCGTTCCACGCAGCCATCTCGGCCTCGAAGTCCTTCGCCTGCTCAGTGTGCTCGTCGATGCGAGCCTGTTCATAGTCGCGCAAGGGCTTCGCGAAGCAGTTGTCGCAGGCGCTCTTGCGTTCGCCCGATTCGGCAACCGTGATCGAAAAGAGACTGCACGGCCCACGCAACCCTTCAGCGCGCTCCACGTCCGCGATACCCTGTGCGGCGAGACTCATCGCGGTCACCGCGCTGGTCGCCACCATGGACAGAGGCGCTTTCAAAAAGCCTTGTACCTCCTGCACCGCCTCGCGCACGACATCGGGCAGGGCTTCGATCGGGTACGGCACCGCGGCGAGCGCCGGGATGATCTGCTCGGGCGTCGGCCAGGCGTCGCCGCCCGCCTCACCGCGTTTCTCGCGGAAGCGCCGCAAGATCTCCTCCGCCGCGGCACCGCGCGGTTCATAGTCGGTACCCTCAGTGGACACGGGATCGTCCCCATGACCTCACTCGCTCGGCTGCGCGCGCGCAGCGGCCCGCCACGTCAAGCGCGGCCGTGAGACGCCCCCCTGCTTGGGCCAAGCGATCCACTTGTGCTGCGTCAACGCGCCCTGTTTCCAGACAATCAGACAGGATCAGCGTCGCGACCAATATCTCATGCTCGACCGCATACAGTGCCTGCTCGGCAGCGACACGCAGTGCTCTACTCTCGAACCCTCCCTCCCTCGCGGTCGACTTGATGGGCGTCGGAAAGAGATCGGACATCGTGAGGCCAATCGCCTTGACAATAGCCTCCGAATCGCAACCCCCGAAGCAATGAATCAGCACCCGCCCATCAGCGGTCTCACCAATGGACAGTGAGGGACGCCGGTCCTCATGGGCGGGACACTTCGCCATCCACCGACCGGTACCGCAGCGGCGGACCCCCTCGAGGCGTTCGAGCAACTTATCAATCATACGTTCCGCCTCGTGCGCTCCTGCCGTAGCGAAAGTAGCCAGGCGGTTGCCTTTTGCGACGCGAGAGAGTTTGCGTGACGGTCAGGGTGACATAGCTGTAATAGCTGCCGGAGACGACGCTCATCCAGCGTCACCTCGCCCACTCGCTCTGTGCTCATCTGCGTTCGTCGGTACTGGGCCTCGGCATCCCGGAATCCGACTGCGTACCCTTCTCGACGAGCCTCCGCGCAGCGCTGATCGACATAGCAGCGCCAACAGATCCGCGACCACTCCTTCTTTGCTCCACCGCAGTTCGGGCACGTCGTACTGCTCACGCGGCGATCCTCCGCTGCGCTGAATCCCCATCGCCAACGATGAGCCACGGAGAGCGGCCGTGGACGGAGCTGAGCGATGCGCTCCCGGTAGCCCAGGGGCCGGCGTTGAAGCCGTTGGCGCAGCCAGGGCGTCCGGGGTCGGTGGCGAGTGCCCAGGGGACTCCCCGACCGTGCGGCGACCACCGGACGGCACGGACGCCGGTGCCAGCGGCCCCCGAGGCGCGAGCACCAACTGTCGCAAGTGTCGCAACACTGTCGCAGGGAGTTTTGCGACACTTCGCGGAGCACAACTTGTTGACTTCCTTGGAGCTTTTCTGCGAAAAGCCCAAGTGTCGCAAGTGTCGCAACCTTTCCGGGAGTGTCGCGGGTGACGCGGAATTCGCTAAGGCCAATTTTTTACATTGTTGTTTTACTACAACATCCCCGCCTTTGACTTTCGCCGTTTTCTCCGAAGACCTTGCGACACTTGCGACACTTCGTGAGTTTTCCTTGGATACTCCGTGACTTACGTCTCCGAAACGAGTGTCGCAAGGGCTTGCGACACTCTGCGACACTTGCGACACTTCGGAAACGTAACTCATTGACGTGCTTGGCACCGCCCCAAAGTGCCGCAATTTTGGCTGCCGCAAGCGCTGCAACCTTTGCAGTAAACGTTGTTGTTTTACAACACAGTTCATGCGCCTTCGCTCCTCACATCCGGCGCGAACCCCGGGGCGGCGCCGACCTGTTGATCGGCGAGCGCGGAACCCCCGTGTGCACGATGCCACTCGGCGTCCCGCGCCCAGATGCGGCGCCGGATTTCCATCGGGCACCCATCGTCCGCCGGCAGATACGTCCAACCCGACGGCGGCAGTTCGCCGACGAAATCGCGAAAGATGTAGGCTGCACGCCAGCGACGTTTCCGCTCCGCGCAGCGCGAGCGTCCGACGTGCGCGCAAATCTGCCGCCAAAAGCGAATTGCGCTCGCGCCATGCACGTCAAAGGGCTCCGGCTGGAGATCACCGTCGATCACCTCGACGGTCTCACCGATCTCGCTGTAGCCGCAGGCCCTGCAGTGCGTGCGAAACCCCTCACTGCCACAATTCGGGCAGGGCTTCACCGCTGGCTCCCGGTAGCCGCACTGCGTGCATTGATCCTCGAACGGTGCCGAGCCGCACTTCGGACAGGCCGGCAACGCCTCTTCATCCGTTTCCCGGGCCTTCTTGTCCGCCTCCTGCGAGAAGAGCAGCGTCTCGAATCCGCGTTTGAAGACCACCTGGAAATCGGGCCAAAACCGCCAGGCGTTCCCCGAGCAATCGAGCAGAATGCAGTCACGCTTCCCAGGGGCCGAGCGCACCCCGCGCCCCCACATCTGGATCACCGAGGAGAGCGACCGTTTAAACGGTCGTGCATCGATGATGCACCCGATATCCGGCACGTCGAAGCCCTTGCCGAGCGCCTCGACTGAAGTGAGCACCCGGATCGCCGAGTCGGGCTTTCGAAACTCCGCGACGAGTTCTTTGCGCGCCTCCTCGGCCGTCGTCATGGTGTACGCGGCCGCGCGGACGCCAACTTCCTCGAACGCCTCGGCCAGGAGTTCCGCGTAGCCGATTGTCGGCCCGAAGGCGATCGTCTTGCGCCCCTCGGCCTTCGCGGCCCACTCGCGCACGACATCCACGATCTTGAGCACGCAGCGTTTCTCGCTGCCGGCGGCGCTCCATTCGCCGCCGATCTTTTTCACCCCGCGCATGTCCGGCCGGGGGCCGCGATAGATGCGAAGCGGCACCAGAATGCCTTGCTCGGTGAGGGACTCCATGGTGACGGCATTAATCAGACCGTCGAAGAACTCCTCCAGACCTTGCGTGCAGGGCGTTGCCGTGAGTCCAATGACGACGGCCTTCTTCCCAGCCAACAACTCGAGCGTGCGCGTGTACTGCGTGTGTGCCTCGTCGATGATGTAGAGATCGGCGTCCGGGAGTTCACCGCGCCGTCCCAGGGTTTGAGTGCTCGCGATCTGAAACGGTTTCTCCGGAGCGCGACGGGGATGGTTCGCTTGGATCACCCCGTGACCGAGACCGTACCCGTCAGCGACCTGAGAGGTTTGGTCGATGAGCGATATCCGATCGGCGATGAACACCACGCGCTTTCCCTTCTCGAGCGTCAGCTTCGCGAGCCACATGGCGGTGTAGGTCTTCCCGGCCCCCGTCGGGGCGCAGAGGATCAGCGCCCGAATCCGCCTGCGAATATGACCGCGCAGTGATTCGATCGCCTCGACCTGAAACGGCCGGGGCGGCGGGAACCCATCCGGCGCGGCGACGCTCATTCGGCAGCCCCGGCCGGGGACATCCCCATCTCGCCGACGGACGTGAGGAACGCCGCCATGTTCCAACGATCACCGGGGATGCGCAGTACACCCGTGAGAAGTTCGTCATCGCGGTAACGGATGCCGAGCATGACCGACACGTCGATCGCCGCGGGACCTACCGGACTCGCATTCTCCACATCCCACGCATACCGAAGGCTGCTATCGGCCCTCAGCCGCTGAACGACCTCGCCGCGGCGCCGATGCAACGCAATGGCCGCCGCATCCGCTGGAACGTACCCCTCACAGGCGAAGATCGGCTCCGGCCAGGTTTCCACGTGAAACTTGGTACACCACCCGTCGATCGACTTCGGCTCCGCCGACCGGCGGAGTTGGAACGAGCGGCACGCGGCGCATCGTGCCATCCCGGGCGGCGGGGCGGACGGTGACGCAGGTGTCGCCGCCGCCGGATCAGCGGCAGCACTGTTTGACGGGCGCGCGCCGCCGGAGGGTTCCTCGAAGGCCAGTGGAACCTGCGCCATCAGTGCAACGCCCCCCTTGTCCATGCTCCGAAGCCGATCCTCATGCCCCAGTGCCCGCAACCCACGACGGCGGGGTCACCCGAGCGTTTCATGTTCGGGCGCACGGGCAGTTACCGCGCCGGACGGCGCAGATCCGCGAAGGGGACAAGCGCACCGCGCTCTCGCGCGGCCACGCCAAGTCCCTCACCGTCCTCCGCGCGGGCCTCGCGCGGGACCATGGAAACGAGCACCGTGGCGGTATGAAACTCCGCTTGCGCCCTTTCCTCGACGATTTCCCGCACGGCCTGCTGCATCGTGCAGCCTTGCAGCCGTGCGCGCGCGGCGATGTAGGCGTAGCCCTTATCGCCGAACTTGATGCGTTTGATGTCATGTCCAAGTGGGAGGCTCATGTGACGGGTACCTTCGTGGAGGTCTACGGGCGGGGCGGCACGCGCTTCTTCGAAGCGCGACGCGTCGGCGCGCCGACGCACTCGGCAGACCGCCGTGATGAGCCCGAGGGTGCCGTGCGCCCCGGAATTACCGGCGCGGGGCGACCGAGGTACTCGTTTGGATCGAACTTCAGCTTCCCCGCCGTGATCGCCGAGAGCTGCCAGGCGCGCAACGCCGGGACCCGTTCACCCCAGGACGTGAGAGACGCCTTCGTGATACCGAGTGCGCGCGCGATCGCGCTTTTCGTGCCGAAGTGGCGGACGGCGTCTTCTGTTCTCATACGGCACAAAATAAAGCATGCCATACCTCATAGTCAAGCATGCCAGACCTTCACCGCGCGAGACTATACCCCATGGACAGCAAACGCCTAGGCGAGCGCATTCGTGAGATGCGCCTACAACGCGAGTGGTCTCAGACCGATCTTGGCACCCGGGTCGGCGTGACCAAGGCCACGGTCTCTCAGTGGGAGCACGGACAGATCAAAGACATCCGGCTCAAGACCGTTCTAAAGCTCGTCCAGGTCCTCGGGACGACGCTTCAATACCTCGTTAACGGGCCTCCGGGTTCTATTACCCCGCCTCCGCCCGGGCGGCCCGAACGCCTTCGGGTCGTCAAGGGAAACCGTTCTTCCTGAGGTTCGCTTCCCATTACCTTGCGCGGCGACTCGGCCGCGCGGAGCCCCACCGTCTTGCCGCCCGCCGCCCCTGGCCGGCGCCAATTTCACACGCCCTGTTCTAGGCCCGGGCAGATCAACGACCAGGACGTTCTCGATCACCGCGACGCGCACCCCGCGCACCTCTCGCCATTCAATCATCGCGAATCTCCGTTCGCCGTCATAGCACGGCTCGTTTTACAGAATTCGGCTGTGGGTCTGGCATGCTTGACCCATGGTAAAGCTTGCCGTACTCTTAGGGCATGACTGCCGCCCATGCGTTTGCTGATTCGAGGGTGTTGAGGCGCTATCTGCGGGGACTTGGCCCGCTGCCCGACCCGGAGATCCGCCGCGCGCATGACGTTCGTCATCTGGTGGTCTGCGCGGACTGCCGGTGTCTCGCCGACGACCGGCACTGCGTAACCCGGGCCGGGAAGCCCTATCACGGTCGGTGTTTCTTGCGCAGCTTCGGAATGCGCGCCCTGCAAGCGCTGCCGCCGAAAGCGCGAAGCGGACTTCAGCTTTCCGACATCGGGGTACTTGTGGCGCGCGTCCTCATCGAGGGCGACGCGGCAGCCCCGTTGCAATAGAACCGATATGCACGCCCCGTACAATTCCATTTCCCAGCGCTGCGCTTCGGTTTATCGGCCGCGCGGTCAGATCCTGCGGCACATATCAGTACGCGACTGCGCATTCACCATGCTAACGGTATCGGCCGCTGGAACCGCGCCTGTAGTGGCGCTTCATATCCGCTTTCGCGCGCGCTCATGCGTGCACGCGCCCCGTTCCCGTCCGTCACGGCCCTCCGAACTCGCAAGCCCTGTTCATCGCACCGACAGTACGGCGCTCGCGCACCCCGCGTCTGTGATCGGCGACGCATCTGTGTCACTGCGCTTGCCCGGGTTGCCGGTGCTATACCGCGAGCGCAGCCGCGATGAGTGATCAACCTCATCCCACGCCCGAGGCGGTGAAGGGCTCGCACGCGCCAGCGCGGGAGCTTCTCGCCTCCATCCGTGCGTACCGCAAGCTCGGCGGCGCCATCGTCACCATCGAGCGGCGGGGGCGCACCTCTCGCCGCCACCGCATCAGCCTCCGTCGCTACGCCGCCCTTCGCGAGTGGACAGTCACCCGCGCGCCGCGCCACTGGTGTACGTCGGGCTGGTGGGGCCGCAGTTCCATCTCCGTCTCTCTCTGGAGTGCCTCATGAACGCCGTTCTCAGCGCCGCGACCCGCGTGTGCTCATCATGCCGCCGGTCCCGGCCTGCCGAGTCGTTCGCCCTGATGCGCAGCGGCCGTCGCCGCAGAACCTGCTCGGTCTGCATGAGCGCCGCGACGGGGCCGGCGCTGCGTCTCTACCCAGACCCGACTGAAACCGATCTCGCGCTCGAGCGCCGCATCGATGGGATCGCCGAGGACCTTCGGCTCCTCGCGCGCCAGTCGGACACGCTTGCGCGCCGCTACCAGATCGAGCGGCTGAAAGCCGCCCTCGTCGCCGCGGTCCGCCTGCGCAGCGCCGCGCAGATTCTGCGCCTCGCGATGGAACTCTCGGCCGAGGCTACGCGCTGAACCTCTGCACCCAATGAGGACTTCCGCATGACACTCAAGCCGATCCACAAGCTCGCGCTCGGCGTAACCGTGGCAAGCATCGTTGTGGTCGCTGTGTTCTTCAATCCACTGCTGAAGCCCCGTGCGTACTGCTACCGCGGCCAGGACTGTTGGGAAGACTTCATTCAAGCGGTCTTTTGGCACACCCGATCGCTTTTCGCCGCGATGACCTGGCTCATCGCCGCGCAGACCGCAGCGGTGGGTCTCCTTTCGTTCGTAGGGCTCGTGCTCGAGCGTCCGACAAACGGGAGCCCGACGCTCTCGGCTAGGGGGATCGCAGAGCGGCTGATCGGTCCCTGGAAAACACACAAGTCCGGGTGTCTCTACCCCCACCCGCAACGGCGCGTGCGGGTCGCGGTCGAAACCAACAGCGATTGGGAAGTACTGCAATACGAGGATCGCGACCCTCGGGCGGACTCCGAGGACTTCGCGCAGGGGCTTCTCGCCATCATGGGCGATGAACTCTGCGCCAATGATGAACTCGCCCTGGTGCGTGCATTGGCCGAGCGGCTCACGGACTGGCAGGTTAGGCGCGGTTGCGAGGATGATCCCGTTCTCCAAACTCTCGAGGAACTCTTGACTCGACACCGGGAAGCGACGCTCGCGAGCGGCCGGGGCGGCGGTCAATGAAGCGGATCCCTCGCGAATATCCGAATGACATTCGGGAACTCGCCGAGCACCGAGAGCGCGGGTTTCATAGAATCAAACGATGGACTCGATGCTCACTATCCCAATTCATAGGACTTCCACATGACTCAAAAGACCTCCAGCAAAACCCGCTCAGTTCCCTCAACGGACGGTGCCGGCACCATCCTAGACATCGTCGATGACCTTGCGAACACCGAGAGTCTGGTCGCCACGGCCATCGCTGCGGTGGGCACCGAGGATGTCGATCCAGAGGACGTGCAGATCGCCCTCGTCATCGTGCGCGAGCGCCTTCATGCCGCAATGGAGCGCGTCAGCGCTCTGAAGGATTAGCCACCGTGCCCATGCTCACTGCATCCGGCCGGGCCTTCGAACCCAAGTGTCTCGCAGCAGGCGTCAAGACCGAAGCCGTCTGCCTGCCCGACATTGCGCACGCACTGGCGCAGATCTGCCGATTCGGCGGGCACTGCAAGCGCCACTATTCCGTCGCCGAGCATTCCCTGTTCGTCGCGGACATCCTGAGGTCCCGGGGAATCTCGCCAGCCGGCCAACTCGCCGGTTTGTTGCACGACGCCCATGAGGCGTATTCCGGAGACATGCCTACGCCGATCAAGCACGCGCTCGGTGAGCCCTGGCGAGAATTCGAATCCGGAGTCGAGAAGGCCGTCCACGTCGCGCTCGGCGTGAGCGCTCTCATGGAGACATGGCTGGCGGCTGTTCACGACGCCGACCTCTGCGCCCTGGTGACCGAGATTCGGGCGCTCTTTCTCACCCCTGCGGACGCCGAGGCGCGCATCCGCGCGCTCGGCCTCGAGCACGTCGAGCCGCACAACGTGTGGCCCGCCGCTGCGGCACCCGGTATCGGACTCGCACAGCGGTTCCTCGAGCGCTACCACACGCTGCGGCAGGAGCTGTGAACATGCCGAACTTCGACATTCCCCAGTCCGTCGTGAACTGGCTGATCACGGGCGAACGCGGTCTGTCCAGTGAGTTCATCGTCGAGTACCTGTACGGTTTCCCTCTTCTCGAAGGGCATTGGCGGAGAACGCCCCATCACCCGTTCGACCCGTCTGATCTGCGGCGATGTCTCTTGCTGCTCGCGGACTCCCCCGAAACGGCCACCGAGCTTCCGCGCATGCGCGCGGCGAGCCCAGTATGGGCGCGCCTGCTGGACGCATGGCCGACGCTCGCGGCGCAGCTCACCGAGGAGATCGGCGACCTGCGCGGACCGGCGAACTGGTCGGCGCCGCTCACCTACGCGGCCATGAAGCGGGTCCTCAATGAGCCGCATGACACATCGGACGCGCCGGTCCGGATGAGATGAAGCCATGAGGCTGAGTGCACTCCTCGAGACCCTCCAAAGCATCCTGGCGACGCGCAGGGACGCGTCGCATCGACATATCATCGTAGTCACCGCCATTCTCGGCACGCTCGCGCTCTGCGCTTGCGGCAAGCACTCTCCCGCGGCCGCGCGCTGGCGCGCCGAGGCGTGGAAACACGGACGCGAGGTGGCGTGGACTTTCCGGTCGCGCGATGCGGATCGGCCTTACCACACACCCGCGCCGCACGCGCATGATCCACTCCATCCCCTTCGGAACGCGCGCCCCAATCCGTCCCTGACCCCGGGTGCCCTCAATCCCGCCGTCACCCAGGCGAATATTCACGAGACGATTTGCGTGCCGGGTTACTCGCGCAGCATCCGCCCGCCCGAAGACTACACCGAGCGGCTGAAGCGCTTACAGATCCGCGAGTACGGATACCGCGATCGTTGGCTTCGTGACTATGAGGAAGATCACCTCATCGCTTTGTCCCTGGGGGGCTCGCCGACGAGCCCGGAGAACCTCTGGCCGCAGCCCCATCATGTCGTCGAAGGATGGGGCAGTTACGCGAAAGATCGGCTCGAGGCCCGGCTGCATTGGCTGGTGTGCCACCGTGGGCTTCGCTTGACCACAGCGCAACGCGCACTGGCACATGACTGGATTGCGGCATACCAGCGATACGTCGGGCCGGTACCCGACAATCGCCAGCTACATTGGGATCGCGGCTGATGACCGAGAACATCACCACCGGAGACAATCACTCATGAGAATCCCACATACCACGGTTATGTTGAGCGCCATCACCCTCCTCAACATCGCCTTCGTGCTGCTCGCCATCGTGGGCAACGAGTTCATCCGCCGGCGCGATGCGAGGGGGTGGCAATTCTGGATCCCCGCGAACGCCCTCGCCGTGCTGTACTTCGCCCTGCTGCGCGAGTGGTGGACGCTGGCACTCTTCGCCTACTACTTCCTTACCTCGATCCTGGGACTCATTCATTGGCGGCGGACCGAGCGGCGCGCGGCGACGCACCGCCTCCTGTTTGTGCGCGACGAAGGGTTCGACTTCTTTTCGAGTCCCGCCATGCGCGAGGCTATGGGGCGGGCGGTGGCGCGCCGGCATGATTCCGATGCGCCAGGCCGCCCTGCGCCCATCCAGCCGGCCCGGCGCGCCGAACCCCGCCTGAGCGGCGAGTTGCGCGCCGCGGTGCGGCGGCCCGAGCCGCTCGCACAGCCCCTGCTGATCGAGCGCGAGGCGCTCCGGATTCGCGAGTCGATCCGGATCGTGCCCGACCGCGATGATATGTCCCCGCTTGAGTCGGACTTCACCCTCCTCGCGCGTCAGGAGTGAGCGCGTCATGCGATTCACGCTCGCCGTCCTCCTCGCTTGCACGCTTCAATCGGGTATAGCTGTACCGCCAAGCACCCGCTGCCGAAGCGTCGTGATCGCAGTGAGTCCCTGGAACGGTAACTTACGCGGCGTTTGGACCGCGCGGGTTTATCCGAGCAACCGGGCGTGTTTCGCGGCGCTCGACCCCTCCGGTCTCACGACTGTCGGCTCTCGCACCTACTACGCCGTGCACACCTGTATCGGGGAACGATGATGTCGTATTTCTTCTTCGGAGTCTGGCTCGGACTCACGATCGGCGGATGGGCCTGCTTGGGATTGATCTTTCGCATGGGCATAGAGGGTTGCTTCAATGACCCTGCATGAACTTGAGGCCATCCGTGAACGGGACCGCCAAACCACTCCGCGCAGTGCGGCCGATTGGGACCGCCGCACGTTGTTGGCGATAGTGGATACGCTGGTGCAACGCGACCGCGAGGCCGCAACGCACGTCGAGAGCATCATCGCGATGCGAACGGCCTTCACCGGAGAGCCTCCATACGTCGGCTGGAAAGGACTCGGATTGGCACTCTCGGAAGCGCTGGATGAACGCGATCGCTTGAAGGCAGAAGAGACCCGGCGCCGCGATGAGGAATTGCGCGATGTCCAGGGACATACACACGCGGTCGAGGCGGCCTACGACGCCGGATTCGCCATGTGCGCCGCGGAATGGTCCCATCGCGACGATCTCATCGCGGATATCGGTTCGCCAGCCTATCTCGCGGACCGGGAAAGGGCGCTCGCGCGGCAGGCTCGGCCCGGCGATCAGGGCGCATCGCAGCGATGCGTCGAATGCGATGCGCCTGTCCGGCCGGGCGACTGTGACCGAGCGATCTGCCCGCATAGACTCGCTGCCCTTTCAGCGACACCGCAGTGAGGAATGGGATTGTGCTCGAACTCGTCCCCATGACGGTGAAAACCGCTCAGCGCCTGGTCAGGCAGTGGCACCGCCACCTGCCCACCGTCCAGGGCGGCCTCTTCGCCGCAGCCGTCGCGGAAGGCGATGAGGTTGTCGGCGTTGGCATTGCCGGCAATCCATGCCGGGTCTGGCAGGGCACCGGCCGCATCTATATCTTGCGGATCGCCGTCCGGGAGGGCATCCCGAATGGCTGCTCGATGCTCTACGGCGCGCTCGCGCGCGCCGCGAAAGCCCTCGGATACACCGAGGTTTGGACCTACACCCTCCCCGAGGAACCCGGCACATCGCTGCGTGCCGCCGGCTTCGCGTACATGGGCACAACGGACGGTGGCGAGTGGGACCGCCCCGAGCGGCCCCGGCAACTCGCACTCCACCCCGAGCCGAAACGCCGCTGGCGGCGGCGGCTTTCCGCACTGAGCGCCGCGAGGGCATAACCAATGGGCGTTTACGTCGATCAAGCTCAATACCGATATGGCAGGATGCTCATGTGCCATCTGCTGGCCGACTCGCCGGCCGAGCTGCACGCGATGGTCGAGCGCATCGGCGTTGCGCGGCGCTGGTACCAGCACTCGGCGAGCACGCCTCACTACGATATCGCCAAGGGGAAGCGCGCGCTCGCCCTCCGCTTCGGTGCCATCGAGGTCGACCGCACGGAGCTCGCCGCGATAATCCATCGCATCCATGACGGAATTCGTGAACGCACGTCCGTCGGATTGGCGTGGGCGGAGGACATCCTGCATCACCGACGTGCCAGAGGCTCCGTCCAGTCATGACCGACAACGTCGTCCTCTTCGCGGACATGGCATTCAAGCTCCGCGGGGCGCGCTTGTTCCCAGATGACCGGTGCGAACACAAGAAAGTCACCCTCGACGATAACGGCGGGATCGTGACTTGCGATGATTGCGGTCGGCAACTGGATGCCTATCTGACGCTCCGGCGAATGTGCGCGAAGTGGGACGAGCATAAGCGCGAACTCGATGCCTACCGAGATCGACTCGCACGCGAGGCCGAAGGCTCCATGGTTTTGCGAGCGGCTCGCCAAGTCGAGAAGGCGTGGCGAAGCCGCTCGATGGCCCCGATTTGCCCGCACTGCGGCCAGGCAATCTTGCCCCAAGACGGCTTTGGCACCGCCGGCTTCGTCAACCTGCAGATGGAACTGCATCGGCGGAAGTTCAAGCAATCTACCGACGGAAGGTGAGGCGTGACAACCCTGCAACACCACCATACCGGACCGTCCACACCACCACCTAGCGCCGGATGCCCCGGCACTCAGTCTCTCTGCGCTTCCCTCGTGCGGCTGCTCTCGCGCACCCGCGTCGATCTCTCTTCCGAGAAGGCCATGCAGTCCGGTATCGCTGACGCCCTTACGACCGCCGGCCTCCCCTTCGAGCGCGAGTACCGGCTTTCGAGCGAAGACATCCCCGACTTCCTGATCCCATGCCCCCGCGAGCTCACCCGGTGGGTCGCGGTCGAATGCAAGCTCAAGGGTCGGGGCGGCGGGCCGCGCAAGATCGACATCTACCGCCAGATCGAGCGGTACGCGCGGCATCCGGAGGTCGCCGCCATCATCCTCGCCTCAAATCTCAGCATGGGGCTGCCGGCCGAGATCGGCGGCAAGCCCGTGTATGTCGCTTCCCTCTCCAAGGGGTGGCTGCTGTGAGCAGCAGCACTGCGTGCAGCATTCCCTTACCGCTTGCGATTCCGCAGCAAGCACGCGGACCGGTGGGCCGGACCTATGGGACCATGCAGTTAACTCCTGATGGCAAGCGGTGGGAACTCACGGACCTCGAACCGCACGTCGCGATCCGCTTCAAGCACCTCTTCCCGCGTGTGCCGAAGGAATCGGCCGGCCCCTTCCACCTGCCGAACGATCTGATGCACGCTGCGGACCTCGAGTGGTTCACCTTGCGCTATCCGCTCGCCATGACGGCCGAAGATCGTCACGTCCTCGAGACCGGCCGGCGTGGATGGGACCTCGAGCAGGCCGAACTCGAGCGCATCCTGCTGCCCGACTATCGAGCGCCCGCCATCGACGGCGTGAGGCCCGGACAGCGGATCCGCGACTACCAGGCGCAGGCGATCGAGGTTCTGCGTAGGCGCAAGAGTCTTCTCCTCGGTGATGAGGGCGGACTCGGCAAGACCTACACCGCGGCGGGATTCCTCGCGAGCACACCGGGTACGCTGCCCGCCGCCGTCGTCTGCGATGCCCACATGCAGCAGCAGTGGGTGGACAAGATCACCGCCTTCACGGCGCTCTCGGTCCACCTGATCAAGAAGGGCTCTCCGTACAACCTGCCGCCTGCGGACGTGTACATCTTTCGCGTGAGTCAGATCGGCGGGTGGATCCAGTTCTTCAAGTCGCACGGGGGTTTCTTCAAGGCTGCTGTGTATGACGAGCCGCAGAGCCTGCGCACCGGCAAGGGTACGCAGAAAGGTGCCGCGGCGTTCCTTCTCTCCCAGGGGGTCACGTACCGCCTCGGGCTCACCGCCACGCCGATCTACAACTACGGCATCGAGATGTGGAACGTGATGCAGTTCATCGACGACGCGGTGCTCGGCGAGTGGGCGGACTTCGAGCGCGAATGGGTCCTGCGGACGGTATCCCTGGGACAGGCCGGCGGGAGGATCAAGGACCCGAAGGCCCTCGGCACGTACCTGCGCGAGCAGCACGCCCTCATCCGCCGGCTCAAGAGCGACGTGGGGCAGCAACTGCCCAGGACTTCCATCATCGTCGAGACCATCGACTATGATGCGAAAACCGTCGAATCTGTCGAAGCGCTCGCTCAGCAGCTCGCCATTCGGGCTACCACCGGCAGCTTCATCGAGCGCGGCCAGGCGGCCCGCGAGCTCGATATCATGGTCCGCCAGACCACAGGGATCGCCAAGGCCAAAGCCGTCGCGACGTTCGCGCGACTCATGGTGGAAGCCGGCGAGCCAGTGCTGCTCGTCGGGTGGCACCGCGAGGTCTATCGGATCTGGCTCGAGGCACTCGCGGACTTGAAGCCCGCGATGTACACCGGGTCCGAGACCGCCGCGCGCAAGGAAGCCGAGAAGCGCCGGTTTCTCGATGGAGACACCGACATCCTGATTCTGTCGCTGCGCTCCGGCGCGGGCGTGGACGGCCTTCAGTACCGCTCCTCCGTCGTGATTCTCGGAGAGCTCGATTGGTCGCCCGGCATCCACCAGCAGATTCTCTGGCGGCTTGATCGAGAAGGCCAGAAGAACCCGGTGACATGCTTCCTGCTCGTGACCGATGACGGCTCTGACCCGCCCATGATGGACGTGCTCGGGATCAAGAAAAGCGAGGCCACGCAGATCGTGGACCCCCATCTCGGTGTGCAAGTCGCGCAGAGCGACGAGAGTCACCTCAGACGGCTGGTGGAACGGTATCTCTCGCGCGGTGCTGATATCAAGCAACAGGCATGA
>JAEHJW020000167.1_pt1 | contig 97089 bp, 125 predicted proteins | sample 9271431 | NCBI WGS metagenome assembly JAEHJW02
TTCACCATCAACGGTGAGCATGTCCAGTAAGTTCATTTCAACCCCCGACGCACGACAAACAACGCGACCAGCAACCCCGCGACAGCCCACGCCCATTTCCGGATCATGACGAGAGTCAGAGCGACGATGGCGGAGGCGTTCATTGGTGTATCATCCGCGCCGTCCCCAAGTCCGGCCACGCATAACCATCACGATCCGGGTCCGCGACACCCGCCAGGTGCGCCAGTTCATGCGGCAGGACCTCGGGGTGCGAGACCGAAATATGGATGACGCCAGTCTTTGGATTGGCGCATCCGAGCGTCGAGGACATCGCGGGCACCCATCCGCCGCCGTCAGCGTGGATGGCGCGCGCGGAGCAGTATTTCTCGACGGAGGACGAATCCTCGACGATCACGGTCACGCGCGGCGGCAAGTTGTCCAGATGCATCACGACGGGCGCGGGAGCGCAGGCGCAGAGCGCGAGGGCGGCGAGCATAAAAAGCTTCATCGCGGCGTCTCCGCCGGGCACGCGATCAACGCGCCCACTTTGTCGCGGCACTCTATAGGCGCAGCACCACGAAGGGCCTCGGTATATTCGGCGTTTCCGTCGTGGCAGTTCGCCGGTAAGACCTGGACGCATCCGCTCATGCCGATAACAACAAAAGGGAGCACGCACCATCGCATGATGCTCATAGCGCGGCTCCGCAGTTGTAGTAGATCACGCCGCCGGTTATGGCCGCCGATAGCGAGAACGTAACCGCCGACGTGCTGGCCGATGTCAAAGCGGCTGGAATCGTCGTCGAGTTTGTGGTCGCTGTGCATGAGACCTGAGACCCGGTTGGGTATGGCGCGACGAACGTCATGACGCACCCCGTCGCGGCAGTGCCAAGGGTGATCGCGCCAATGCGATCTGTGCCGTGGATTGACGGGCTCGTCCCGCAGGAGGACAGGACGGGCGCGGGGCCGAAGCTCAGGTTGTGGCCGTTGACATCCACGGCTGAACCTGTGGTAGCGCCAACAGAGAATGCGTAACCGACTGGGCTCGCGGAGGAGATCGCGACTGCGCCACCATCGGTGAGCATGAGCTGGTAACCGCCGCCAAGCTGCCACTCAGTCGTCGCGCGTGAGGCCAGATTATATACGTTTGTAGAGTCGCGATAGTACTTCGAGTTGACGGTCGCTATCGTTGCGTTGCTCGTGGCGTTGAGCGTCGTCGTGTAAACTCCTGCGGTAAACGTCGCCGACGACGCCTGAATCATTCCCGCGGCGGTCAGGACCGCGCCGGGGGCGGGGGCCGAACCAATCGCCGCGACGGCACCCGCACCGTCTACGATCAGGGTTCCCGAGGAAATTTCGACGGGGTTGTTGCCGAAAGTGGCTTTGTCGTTATACCAGGAGAAGGAGCCATTATTTCCCGCGAAATTCCCGTTGAAATCGACGGGAGTATTAATAGCCAGGCCGCCAGCACCAACGCCCGCCATATTAAACTGCGCCCATCCCGCCACGCCCGGCCAGTTCGAGAGAACCAATTTAGCGCCGGTCCCGTCCGCGTTGCCCGTGTTGATCGTCACCGACGACGCGGTTACAAGCGACCCATCCGCGTTGCCCGTTGAGATGTTAACGCCGGTGCCCCAGGAGAAATTGCCGTTGACGGAGAGGGTGGCGGCGGGGGTTGGGGTCCCGACTCCGACAGAACCGGAAAAGACCCCGTCGCCAAATGATCGCAAGCATTGCGACCCAGAATAGCCGTTGCAAAACTCTCCATTGTAATTCCATCTAAACCGTTCGTTGGTTTGCCACGAAAAAGTCAAATCTCCAGGGGTATAGTTGTTTTCTGAAATGATCGACCAAGCACCCGATGGCTCTGCTAACTGTAGCTGCGGGTAGCCATTGTTGGATGCAAGCACTGCCGGTGTGTAGTTTGCTGTGGTGGAACCTACATACAGATTCTGCGTTTGTATCCCCGTCGGCGTCATCGTCGAGACGTTCGCGCCGGAGACGGCGTAGACCGCGCCGCTTGCCGAGATCGTCCCGGCACTGCTGATGTAGACAGTGGGGGCCGAGGCAGTAGCAGAGCTGACCGCCATGTCACCGACAAGCGAGAGTGGCGCGACCGGGGGCGTGGCTGGTTTGAAAGCACCACTCCCGTTCGTGATGCCGACGTTGTGCGTCGTGCTGTCGATGTAGACGGATGCGTTATAGCTGGCACCAGATTGTGCCGTGAGCAGTAGCGGCTGCCCGACACCGGCGAGTTGCACATAGGGGGCCATTCCGGTCAACGTCGCGGAGCGCAGGGACGACAGCGCGGGGCCACTCCCCGTCTGCGAAGGGCCGTAATTATTCGAGGCGGCGACGTTGAAACTTTCCGCCCACAAAACACCGGCTACGTCCACAGTGTTCAGTGCTCCGGCGTGTGACGCTCCGTAAACTCCGCGACCGAACCCGACGTTGCCGGTCGTCGAGTCCACCTCCATATCAAAGCCAGTGCTCGAATCGTTGGCGCTGATCCCGATGCCGACCGCGGACGCCAACATAAAATCTCCCGTCGGTGCCACTCCTCCTTGCTCTCCGAGCGTCAACGCGGGCAGTCCCCCGGCAGACTGCACGTTTATGTAAGTCGAGCCTCGACTCCCGGTGTTTAATGTGATGCCGCCGACTCCGAGAGTCGTGTTATAGGGATAGCCGAGAAGCACTTGACCGGTTCCCATGCTGATGTTGCCGCTTCCCAGATTGACATTACCGTATGAGTCAAGACTGGATGTTGATCCAGCGACGCCCCACTGGAGATAATTCCCCGCCAAAGAATCCATGAGGATGTCGCCGTAAGCGTCAACGGTTGTCGTCGAAACCGATCCATACGCGAGCGGGTCGAAATAGCCGCCAAGTTTTGTCACGCTCGAAACGGACAAGTTCAGCGGGGATATGCTTTGCCCGTTGACGATGTTGGCCACGGCTCCCGCCGCAGTCGTCGCACCGGTGCCGCCGTTGGCGACGGCGACCGTGCCGGTAACGTTGGCCGCCGTCCCCGTAACGTTCGACGGCTCCGTGCAAGTCGGCGCGGACCCGGCGTTGAGCGCGGTCACGACGTTCGGGAGCGAGCACGCGCCCGCCGCCGGCACCGTCGAGAGGTTGACCGCCGCCTGCGGGACTGGCCCCGGGATGCTCGTCGCGTTGCCGACGCTCGTGACGGGGCCGGTCAGGTTGGCGTTGGTCGTGACCGTCGCGGCGTTGCCGGTGATGCTGATGCCAGCCGTCCCCGCGCTGATGTTCGCAGGCGTCAGTTGCGTCAGGTGCGAACCGTCGCCGAAGAAGGCTGAGGCCGTAACGCTCGACCCCGACACCGTCAGCGCGCCGCTCATCATGCCGCCCGCGAGCGGCAGATAGTTCGCCAGCGCCGCCGTGACGGTCGAGAGGTTCACGCCGCCGGGAGCGACCGACGACGCCACTGTCGCCGTCGCCGCGTTGCCGGTGACGTTCGAGGGCTCCGCGCAGACGGCGTTCCCGTTTGAACCCACTCCGACGGCGACTTGTGGCAGGGTGCAGCCGGTGGGCGACGCCGCCAGCGCCGTCGCCGTCGCCGCGTTGCCGGTCACGTTCGAGGGCTGGACGCACCCGAGCGACGCGCCGACCGTGCCGACGACGAATGGTAGCCCGCAGGGGGCCGGGAAACCGGTGATGCTGGACCACACTGGAGCCGCACCGATGCCGCTCAGATGGGAACCGTCGCCGAAGAACGCGCCCGCGGTGACGCTGGACGCCACGAGCAAGCCGCCTGCGCTCGTGTTGGTCATGCTCGACGGGTTGGTCACGAACATCCCGTTGAGGTTGTTGAGCGCGATTGCGACCGTGGACAGGTTGACGGCGGCCTGCGGCACCGGGCCGATGATGGTCGTCGCCAGGCCGACGGAGGTGACCGGGCCCGTCAGGTTGCCGAGAGCGGCGGTGACGCCCGTCAGGTGCGAACCGTCGCCGAAGAACGCCGACGCCGTCACGCTCGATTGCGCCACGACGGGGGCTTGCGCCGTCACGCTCCCCGTGAGCGTGCCGCCCGCGAGCGGCAGATACCCGAGCTGCGCGGTGGCGAGAGCCTGCGTCGACGCCGACAGCACACCCTCGGCCGCCTCGGCGCGCGCCGTCTCGACCGTCAGAGCAGATCCCGTGCTGTTCACGTCTGCGAACAGCGTCGTCACGTTCGCCGCCGCCGTCGTCGTCGAAGCCGCCACGGCCGCCAGTTGCGCCGCGAGTCCCGCGACGGACCCCTGCGGAACATTCGTCAGGCCCGAGCCGTTTCCGACGAATCCCGGCGTCCCTGACGCCGTGAACAGCGGCGCGAGGAAGCCGCCCGCGTTCGTGACGGTAAATGAGGACGAGATCGTGTTTGGGATCGTCGCGGCTGACAAGCCCGTCAGGTGGGAGCCGTCGCCGAAGAAGGCTGAGGCCGTAACGCTCGACGCGCTCGTGAATTGGTATGGGTCGGTCCCGGCGACGAGCTGCGCGGGTGAGACGGCGACGCTCAGCGGAAGGGCGCCGGGGGTGATCGAGGATGGTGCCACGACGAACGGGTATTGGGCGGTCGAATAGACGCGGCCGTCCGTGTGGATGTTCAGCGCGCAGAGGAGCGACGGGCCGCCGCAGGTCTGCGCCGCGACGCCAGTCGCCGTGATGGAGGAGGCCGCGATCGTTGTCGGAAGGGTCGTCGCGATCAGATTCGAGATCGACATCGGCGCGGTGAGGTAGGCCGCGCCGCCGCTGATGTTGCCGAGGACTGACGCGCCCTGCACGACGGCGATAGAGTTACTTGAGACCGCGACGCCGTTCGGCAGGTTGCCGCTTGCGATCGCGGTCGGCGGAATGGCGGTGAAATAGGTTCCAGCAAGCGCCGGCGTCTGTGTGTAGGAGAGCGCGGAGCCAGTGTAGACGAGAGCACCCGTCGCGGGTGGCAACACGCCGAGGGTGCCCGTCCCGGTGAAGTAAGGCACGTTGTTCGCGCCGACCGCCGACCAGTTCTGGCCGTTGCCGCCGAACTGCGTGCCGATCAGTGTCCCGTTCCAGGTGCCGGACGAGATGTGGCCGACGCCAGTAATACCTTGGTAGTTTCCCGCAATGACCGATGACGGGACGGTCCCCGAAGCGAGCGCAGAAGCATTCAGGGTCGTGAGCGCCGAGCCGTTGCCAGCGAGGTTGGCGATCGTCAGGTTGGTCACGTAGAGCGTCGTGACGCTCTCCGTGCTGACGGTGAGCAACCCCTGGATCGTCGCGCCTTGCGTCAGGTTGAACGTTCCGTTCTGTGGAGAGGAAGTATTTAGAAGGCAGTTTGGGCACCCGAATGGGGGGACAGGTCCGGCACTCGCGCGGGACGCGAGCGCGGCCAGCGCGACGGCCAAAAACCATTTACGCATTCCCCTCCCCTCTCTTATCGGACCGAGCGCTGCGGCCCCAGGGCGCGAAAGGCGCCCTGGGGCCGTGCGCTTACTTCGCCAGCCAGCTCTGAGAGCCGACGACGCTCTGCGTGGAAACGTAGAGGTGAGTGGCATCGCTCGTCAGATACGCGATGCAACCCGCCGGATAGCCGGAGGTCGGAAGAACATCGACCTGCCCCAGATAGCACGGGACCGCCTGAATCAGTCCCGCCGAGCCGCCGCTGAAAGCGCTGCCCGACGGCGTGAGGTTCGCGTTGGTCGCCGAATTATCGGCGACGGAGAGCGAGTAGGGAAGCGGCAATAGGACTGATCGCAGTTGAATCACCCCGGCAGAAGTTCCCGTCCAGTAAGCCGAGACGTATTTGTCGATCGAGTGGTTGCGGTTGATCGCCGCCGCCAAGCTCACGGCCGTAGTCTGCGCGTCGGTGAACGCGAGCCAGTCGCGGCCCTGGGTAAGCGACACCCCGTTGATTGTGACGACGGCGTTGTTCTGTCCGCCCGACAGCGTTGCGCCGCTGACGGTCATCTCGGCCGTGTTGCTCGTCGTCAGGCTGATGGCGTTGGCGCCCGAGCCGGCGTCGTCGGCCGTCAGGGATACGACGGCGGAACTCGCGCTCGCGCTGACGGGGACAGCACTCGCCGTGATGGCGGCCGCCAGGTTCGAGGCCGTGATGGCGAGCGTCGAGCCGACGGCGAAGTCCCGGCCGGCGACGAACCTGTAGGGGCCGACGCTGACGAAGGCGCCCGACAGGCTGGCGGTGTCGACGATGGTGATCGAACCCGTAGCGGCTGCCTGGATCAAGGCCGCGGGCGTGTTGACGGTGAGCGTCGCCGTCGACGGGGTGCCGTCGGTCAGCGCGCGGACATTCTGCGGCGCGCTGGCGAGCAGCGCGAGGACGGCCAGCGTCACGAGCTTCTTCATGTCTTTGTCTCCTCCAGCATTAAAAAGAGCCTGCCTGCGCCCGATTGTCGGGTGCGGCAGGCTCTCGTTTTCGAGTCGCCTTTTGTCAGCGGTTTCGGTTCGCGGGCTCTCGCATCTGCCTCATATGTGTAGAAGTTGGCACGCAATCCGTCAACAGCTCAGTAGCACTCGATCCACTTGTCGATCGTCCCAGCAGTGGCCGCCACCTTGTAGTAGTAGCCTGGGAGGACGATGAGCGTGAGCATCCCCTGCGCGTTTCCGTTTCCAGTGGCGCCGATATTGCCGAGGTTCATGGTGGGCGGGTTGGCCGCGCCGACCAGGGCGGTGGCGCTGAAGAAGATGCCGCCGCTGTTGGAGCCGCCGATCGTGACGAGAACCGTCATCGTCTTGCCCGTCGTGTTCTGGAAGATCGTGTTCAGCGAGCGCGTGGCCGTGACGTCGAGCACGTTCGTGATCGGCGAAGCCGCGGTGCCCTGCGTCGTCCCGTCGGGATATTTGAGCGGCAGACCGATGGCGACGTTCGTCCCGTTATCCGAAATCGCGCTGGCGACGATCGCCTGCGACCCTCCGGGCCCCGTTCCTGGAGCACTGGCGGATATCTTAGGGACCGCGCCGCCCGCGAGCGTAGCGCCCATGACGGCGACCGGAGGGTTTACCCACTGCCAGTAGGTGTTCGAGGCCGACGACGGCGGGGTCTGTCCGGTGCTCGTCTGTAGGGCGACATACCACTGGGCGCCCCCGATGTTGTCCTGCACCACGGAGCCCTCGTAGTAGGTCGTGTTCGGGTCCCACTCGGGCAGGCCTTCCTGGAGAATGTAGGCGACCTGCGTGCTGTGCTCGAAGATGATGCTGTTCAGGTCCTCAAGCAAGATCGCTTTATTCGCCGGGTAGACCATCGCTTGGATGCCGGCGTTCCAGGCGGGAAGCGCCTGTATCGTCGCTATGTCTTTCGTGAACTCGGGGCTTCCCGCGACGAGGGAGCCGGCCTGCGCGAAGGCGCTGCTGGGGCCTGTGCCTCCGAAGACCGTGTGCGTCGCGCGTGAAATTTTTGCCATTGTTTTTCTCCTAGAAGCTCGCGACCTGCTGCACCGTCACGGCAACGCCGGCCGGCGCGGGTAGCAGGTTCATTTGCGCGATGATGTTGAACAGCCCATCCGGATCGGAGGTCAAGTGTTGATAGGTGATCGCCATCGGGCCGGTGACGATGAGGTTCACGTTGTTTCCGAACCACTTGAAGAGGATGGCGTCTAACGTCGCGTAGGCGTAGTCGCAGCTCTGGACGGACGCGAGGAACTGCAAGACGCGGCGATAGTCGCCATCGGCGAGCGTGCTGTCGGTGAAGTCGTCGTAACTCATCGTGTACCACGACGGCGGCTGAGAAAGACCGTAGGCCGAGAGCCCGGCGTATGATCCCGGGTTCGGGTCGCCGTAGCTCGGGATCGCCGTGAATATATCGCTGACGACGAGTCCCTCGAAGTAGCGTGGCGGCCCGATCAGCTCGCCGAGGAAGTCGAGCTGCTGACCCACGGCGGTCTTGAGATCAAAGCCGTCGCGGACCTGCGTGTAGACCGCGTTCGCCAGGACGCCGTGCGCGCCGTCCGAGCCCGCCAGCAAGAGGCCAAGCGTGCCCGCGAACTTCGGGTCGCTCTTGTACTGAACGATCGGAAGCGCCGCGTAGTATGCCTGGAGCGTCTCGACTGTGGTCGCCATGTCAGATGATGGAGATGTTCGCCGCCGGGATGGTAAAGTAGAACTTGGCGCTCGTCGGCGAGACCTGGTCAGTGAAGCCGGAGCCGCTGGTCAAGGAAACTCCCGGCGAAACGACGATGACCTGCGGGTTGATCGCGAACATCGCGCGCACGATGTCGCCGATGCTGGCAGATCGGCCGAGGCGGAAGTATGGTGACACCAGCGCCGCAGCGAGTTGCTGGATCAAGAGGGCGTTGTTGAACGTCACGCCTGGAGTGGCCGGGATGATGCCGAACTGCGCGTAGAGGTTCTGCGGGGCGCCCGTGTCCCACTGCATGGTCGCCGGCTGGCCGTTCGGCCGCGTGATCACGTAGCTGTTCGCGCCGTAGAGCCCGACGCCGGGCGCGGCCTTCGCGTAGATGACGCCCGCGATCTCCGCCGGCGTGCCGCCGACGACGACGGGCCATATGGTGTTGATCGGGAACGGTCCGACCTCTGCGCCCCTGTTCTCGGAGACGACGGCGTCGACGATGTCCGCGCAGTTGAGGAGCGCCGCCTCGACCGCGTCGGCGGGGCACGTAGCCGCCAGCGCGAAACTCTGGGCCTGGCGCTGGCGCAGAGCCGCGTCGGTCTCATAGGGTTGCCCGAGAACGGTGCCCCCCGCGGAGATCGTCACGTTCTCTGTCGCGCCGCCGCTCGCGTTCGCGCTTGCCTGCACGGATGTAGATGACAGGACTGCGGCGACCGTCGTCCCGGATGGGAAATATCCGTTTGCGTCGGAAATCACCATGCCGGTCGTGACGCCGGTCGTGCTCGTAAGACCCGTGATTACCGCGCTGCCGTTCGTGACGACGCCTGCGCTGGTGAGCGAGAAGGCTGCATTGTTGACCGCCGTAATGAAGCTGTACGGTGTCGCCTGCGCGTTGATCGTGTTAGGCGTCGGCGTGATGATGCCGATCGTCGCGCACTGGAAGATCAGCGTCTGTGTGCCGGCACCTGCGAACGAAAATGACGAGAGAAGGTTCCAGAGGTTACCTGCGGAATCTCGGAGTTGGTAGGGCGGCAGCGTCGACTGGTCGAGGCCTGGGAGGTTTCCGGCACCAGAGGCCGTGACCTGCACCGGCGTCGTCGTGTAGGTGCCCCCCTTGATCTGGAGCCCGTTGATCTCGACGAGGCGTTGCAACGAGGTCCCATAGGCGCTTGAGACCGAGAAGCTGTTGTAGATGTCGATCTGCAAGTCGCCGATGTCGGACTCGGCCTGCGCGAATATCCCGACCCATTGGCCGTCCGGTGACTCCGAGTCGAGATTTATTCCGTCGCTGAAGATCGCCTGTAACCCCGTCGTGAGGTCCGTTGCGTTCTCCGCGGTCGTGGCGACCTGCAAACCGGTGGCGTCGAGTATGTTCGGCATGGCTTACCTCGTGGTCGCTCCTGTGATGTTGTCGAGTTGAAGTTGATAGGCGGCCGTGTAGACCGTCCAGATGCTCGCGGTAACGCTTAGCGCGCGCGTTTGCGGGTCGAACGTGTGATTGAAGCTGTTGATCTTGACGACGCCCGGCGTCTGGAGGATGGCGTTCTGTAGGGCGACGACGAGGTTACCCTCCTTGCCTTTTTCGAGCAGGTTCTTATAGTCGACGCCGTCGTTCGGCGCGAAGAAGCATCCGCCCTTCCACGAGCGCAGGCGCGCGGCCAGGTCGAGCGCGAGCGCGGCTTGGCCTGCGGCGAAGCTGCCGAGGCCCTGGCCGAAAAGGACGTTTCCGTTCGCGTCCACGCCGCGGAAGATCATGTTTGCCATATCAGGCGAGTAACTCCGCGAGGTTCGTCGCGACCTGCACCAGTTGCGCCTGCTGTGCCGCGACGGCCGCTTGCGTTGTGCCGGATTGAATGCTCGCCGTCGTCATGCTGCCGAGCGCGCTGTTTATCGCTTCGAGCGTAGTCATGAGCGTCTGCATGATCTGCGCGAGGTTCTGCGTCTTGTTCGCCACCGTTACCAGGCCGGTCGTCCTATTGATCGAGACCTTGGCGAGCGCCGAGGCGACGCCGCCCTCGACGAGCAGGTCCAGGAACGTGTCGAGAGGGTTGCGGCCGGAGTTGAGGCAGACGATCGCGATCGCGCCGCTGAGGGCATGACGGATCGAGTCCTCAGGAGCCGGTTGTCCTCCACTCTGGAGCCACTGGCCGAGGTTGAAGTCGTTGAAGACGATGAGGCACTCGTCGCCGGCCTGGACCGGCGCGCCGAAGTGCACGCCGCCGCCCTGGACGACGGCGACCGGCGCGTCGACGAGCGGCGTCTGATTCGGCACGACCGAACCGTTGTTCGTGACCGTGGGCTCGCCCAGCGAGACCGAGACGGTCCCCACTTCCGCGTTGTACGAGACGACCTCGCCGACCGCGCAGACGCGCAGTTTCTCGAACACGTCATCGCTGTGGGCGTTGAACACGTCCGAGAGCGACGGCGGCATGATGAAGTGCCCGTTGACTCTCATGGCGGCGTCACCAGCACACCGGCTTTCACGCCGGGTATCGTGTTTTGCTGAAGGAAAAGGGACGTCTCCGCGCCGCCGTCGCGCGCTCCCGAGATAATGCCGCGGTGAGAGATGCCCCAGACGACGTATGTCCCGTTCAAACTGGGGCTGACCGAGCTGAGAAGTCTGATCTGCTGGAGGAGTTGAACGCGCGGCTCGAACATCATCCGAGCGTCGACGTTCCAACCGGCGCGCCGCGGCGTGCCGAGAAGGCCCGTCGTCGCGTCGAGCTGGGGCACGGCGCTCGGGACGTTCAGCGCGTCGTTGGGCCCCATCACGTAGACCTTGTTCAGGTGGATGAATGCATCGCCGCCATGGCCGTTTGCGAAGCGGCGCACGCAGTCCCACGAAGACCCGATCCAGTTGACGCCGCGCGTCGGCGCGTAGCCGGCGAAAAGTCCTCCGACGGCGCCGAGCGTGACACCGTAGGGGTTCATCGTCGCGACGATAGCTTCGACCTCGCTCTGGGGGGTCCAGGGTGCCGCGCGCGCGCGCTGCACGAGCGCCTTCTGCATGGCCGTGAGCCCCGAAACGCAGGCGATGTCGGTGACGACGTCCGTGCCGTCGCGGTAATTGAAGGCTCGGGTGACGTCGCCCTGGAAGACGACCGGCTGGACGCCCTCGGACACATATCCGGCGTTGAAGACGACCGGTCGCTGGACGAGCTGTCCTTTGCCGTCCGTGTCGATCGCGCTGTCGTACTCTAGGTCGGCGAGGACCTGGGGGCTCAGGTTTAAGAGCTGGAAATGGGCCGGGTTCACGCTCGAAGTCGCGCGCAGGTCGATGTCGAGGACGCAGGTCAGAGGGTCGGTTAAAGTGTAGACGCGGCCGGAGCGGCCCTGTATCGTTATGGTATACGACCGCTGCCATTTGCTCATGCTAGTAGGCCGCCGCGCTCCCCGCCGAGAAGTACTGGTCCTCGACCGCCTGCACGTCGGTGCCCCCGTTCGTTGCATCCAAGACCGTCACCGTCACGCGCGCGGGAGCGCCGTTCGCTCCTGGCGCCAGGTCGCTTGCCAGGAAGGGGTCGGTCCCGTCGGGCGTGGAGACCTGAAGCCCGAACGGTATCCCGCTACGCCAGAGGCGCAGGAGGTTCGCGTGCGTCGAGATGATCTTCCCGCGCAGAATAAACCCGGTCTTGCTGTAGCTCACGTCGACCGTCCATCGCTGGATCGCGGCGCGATACAGGAAATTGAGCGTGACGCTGGAGCCGTCCGCTAAGACCGCCGTCGTCGTCTGGTTTGGCGCCGTCGTCAGGTTCGTTAGGTTGAACATGCGTTACCCCGCCGCCGAGACCGAGCCGTTGTAGGTCGGCGCCTGGCTGCCGCGCGCGTTGTCCTGGGCGCCGGTGCTGAGGAGCGACGGCGCGACGCGGATCTCCTTGAGGCGCACGACGACGTCCGTCCAGCCGTCGGTGTCCTCCGGCTGAGTCAGCTCGACGTTGTCGATGATCATGAGGCCATGCGGGTCGCCGAGGTTGTCGCCAAACGTGGCCCACGGCGTGACGACGGCGAAGGCTACGCCCCCGGTGCGCAGCGCGTCGAGCGTCTGGTAGGCGATCTGCTGGGCTGTTACGAACGTTCCGGCGAGCGTACTCGCGACCTTGCTGATGCTGCCGACGAGGTTCTGGATCGCGGCGATCTGGTTGATGATCGCGTCGGTCTGCGTCGCGATGTTCGCCATCGCCGCAGCCGCGCCGGGTGAGTAAGTGCCGAGGTATGGGGTCACGGGGGCCAGCGCTGTCGACAGCGCCGTCAACTCGGGCAGGAGGCTGCTCTTGTTGAGCTTGACCTCGGAGACGAAGCCGCGCGCGATGAAGATCGTCGGCTTCACGGCGACGTGGTCCTGGATGAAGACGTTCGCCTCGGTGTAGTGGTCGGTGCTGTCGGTGCCGGCCGATAGCTTCTCCTCGCCCATGTAGTCGAACTCGAAGCCGCCGATGTCTTTGGCGAGCACGGTCACGGCGTCCAGACCGGCCACGCTCGGGACGAGTCCGGCGAGGATGTTCTGGATCGTCGCGGCCGATGAGGCGACGGACTGCGCGCCGGCGACGCCGGCGCTCACGACGGTGGGGACGATCGTGACGCTCACGGGTTGCCCCACGTCGCGTCCGCGGCCATGCGCTCGCGCGCCTGCCTGTCGGCTTCGAGGCGCATCCTTTTCGTGTCGACGACCTTGTAGTCGCGCAGGAGGTTGATGTCGAGGACTCCTGTGAGGGGAGCAACCTGCACTCCTCCCGTCGCCAGCCGCGGCAACGGCCCGAGAAGCTTCTCGGCGGTGAACTGCCCAAGGTCTCGCCCCATTCCGAAGAGGCCGAAGCCCTTGAGCGGGTTGGCAGTCGCGTTGCGCACGCCGCTATCGATCGACTTTCCCACCGCGTCGAGAGCAGCGACGCCCTGCTTCGATTCGAGCCACTTGTCAAGAACCTGAAGTTTCTGGTCGATCGTGTCGAGAACGCGCGCGAACGCGGAGCCGCCGACGAGCAGGTGTTGGAAGATGCCGGTCAGTTCGCCGACTACCTGCAACTCCTTCATCCGCACCTGGTTCAGTTCTCCGACCTGGCGGTCGTTCATCGCTGAAAAACGCTCGGGGTGGAAGGAGCCGCGCGACATCGCGTTGATGACGCGAAAGACGTCGTCGGCGTTGCCCGCGCCGAAGACCCCGCCGAGCGCGCTCTGCTGGACGAGCGGCGAGAGGCTTCGATACTTGCTCCCGGGCGATGCCATCTCGCGCATGAGGTCCATCGCGTCCTTGACGACCTCCCTTCCCTGCGCGTCCTTCTTGTAGGCGCTGAGGCCGAGAAGGTAGGTCAGCTCCGCCGGCGCGCCTTTGCCGGTCGCGAGCCCCTTGTTGATCTCGTTGACGCTCGTGATCGCTTTGATGATCGTGCCGGCGTGGCCCGTAACGCTCTGCGCGGCCTTCTCCCACTGCTGGACGACCTTCGGGTCGGCGCCCGCGATGTCGTGGAGAGCCGTTAAAGAGACGGCGGTGTCGGTCGCTGACTTCGCCAGGTCGATGAAAGCCTCGGCGATCTTCGTGAGGCCGCTGACGGTGGCGACGCTGGAAACCTGGAGGTCGCCGAGGGCACCGACGAGCTGGCGAACCGACATTTTTCCAGTCGCCGCGTCGATGACCAAGTCGACGAACAGCTCTCCGACTTTAGTCGCCACTCTACCCTCCTTTTTTGTTCAGTTCGACGTAGACGTCCTCGAAGTCTCCCTTGAATCCCTCGTAGGCCATCGCTGCCAGAACCCAATCAGCCCGCGCCTCCATGACCTTCTGCGGGTCGCCGCCGTAGTATCCTGCAGCGGCGAGCCGCAGCGCGACGACCTCGGCCTCCGATATCCCGGCACCGTACTCTACGCGGGGGATTCGGCGCGCTTCTCCGCGTGGGCCGTGAACGCGGAAAAGAGCGCCTCCCCGAAAGGGCGCAAGTTCTCCTCGACGATCGCCGCGCAGATCGCGTAGTAGTCCTTGCGCGCGCCGTCGCGGCAACTCGGCTGGTCGAAGACGCCGTAGCCTGCGGCGTCGCGCTTGAATTGAACGGCTGTCTTCATCGTCCCGTCGGGCTTGTAGAGGCACTTCTCGGCGCAGACGAATATCGCCTGCTCCAACTCGCGCGAGGAGCCGATTTCGAGCGCCTTGCGCGCGAGGACCGCGAGCACCTCAAGCTTGACGGCCGCCGCCTCAGGGTCTTCCTTCGACGATCCCTTCGCGGCCTCAGTCGACGCTCGCGCCTGGAGTCCTTTCATGAAGCCGGCGGCCTCGGCCGCGGTCACGCCTGAACCGTTGACGGCGCGCGCGAGCGCGTCGTGCAGGGCCTTCGTCTCGCCCCAGTTGGCGACCGTGACGAGCAGCGATGCGCCGCTCGGCATCGGGTAAGACTTTCCGTTTTCCATCTCCTCCCTCCCTTGCGTCTAGATCAGCCGCAACCGCGCCCTCAGGTCATGAGGCGCGCGTCCACGCGGACGAGGAGCGTGTAGATCGTGACGGACGCCTCCACGCTCCCGTCCATGTTGCTCACGCCCGACGGGATCATCTCGAAGACGCCGCCCGAGAGCGAGTAGACCTCGTTCGTCACGTTTCCTTTGGTGTCGCCGGTGGACTTGAGGTAGGTGCCGCTGAACATGTTGAAAGTGCTCGGCGACGCGATCCACGCCTGCAATAGCGTGTTCATGTTCTGGTCGTCGGCGCACGCGCGCACGAGGCGGATCGTGAGCTTCGCCTTGATGCCGGTATACTTCGGAGCGTAGATCGAGTTGCCGTCTTTGGAGACCTTCATCTCCGAGATCGGCTCCTGGGGCTCCAACTTGTAGGCTTCGCCGTCGGCGTGGCCCGTGATGACTCCGACCCCGTTGTTCAGGATGAGGACGTCCGAGCCGGAGACGGCGGATATTCCCTGCTGGGGGTTGCCCATGTTCTGTTACCTCACTCCTGGAATTGCACGAGGACCTGCGACGACTGCACCGCTCCGGCGAGCTTGGCGGCGACCTGGATGAGCGGCGCCTGGCGCGCGGCGCGCGCGGCCGTGGTCTGCGACGAGACCGGCGCCGTGTAGATGTAGAAGCCTTGGCTCGCGATGTTCTGCAGAAACTTCTGCTGCGGGAAGCCGGCCGGGACCTCGCCGGCCCACGCGCCGGGGGCGATGACACCGGCGGCGACCGCCTGGACGCAGACGCCCTTGTAGGCGTCCGCGAGGCCGGCGACGCCAGGGTCGGTCTGCGGGACCTTGAAGTTCGTCGGGATCAGGTAGTTGAAGCCGGCGACTTGCAGCGCGGACGTGAACCAGTCGCTGTTGTAGACCTGGTCGAACCAGGTGTTCGCTCCCGACGTGAAGACCATGTTCGTGCCGATGTTGACGTAGACGTCGACGCCGGCCGCCTGCGCAAGGGTGATCTGGGTCGGGCCGACCGTCTGGTCCGGCACGATCCCGGTGAGCGCCTTGCCGTGCATCGTGATCGCGGTCCCGACGCCCGTGAAGTCGACGCTGAGGCCGCGGCCGAGGTAAGCGCCCGCGAATATCTGCGTCTGCTGGGCGCCGGCGCCGTTGACAAGCGTCTGGGTCATGCCGTAATACATCATCCGGCATCGCGACTCGCTCGCTTGGCGCACGAGGTCGAGTTGCGAGCCCGGCTGCAGGTCGGCGACGTTGCTGGAGCAGTAGCCGAAGAGCTTCGTGCTCGCCTGGCAGTCGGCGCAGAGAGCCTGGAACTCGGTGGGGTTCGAGGCGGCCAGCTCGTTGTCGATGAGCACGCCGTAGTAGAAGACCGACGCGCCGATGCGCGCGATCGCCTGCCGCACGGTCTCGCTCTGGCCCGTGAGAAGAGGAACGACGACGAGGTAGCCGTTCGTCGCGACTGGGTTCGGCGTCTGCGCGAAGACGGCCGTCGCGATCGCGAAGGCGTCGGAATTCACGCCGAAGTCGTCGCCGACCTGCGTGCTCCCCTGATAGGCGGCGAAGGTCTGACCCGAAGCCCAGCCGCTGGGCTGGTTGTTCGTGAACAGGGCGATGGTGTTGAGGTTGACCTCTCCGAGCACCGCCGGCGTCGGGAGGACCGTGATCGAGATGATGAGGCTGAGCGGGAGGACCTGGTTGGACATGTTATTGCTCCGTGTTCACCTGCGGGGGATTGGCCGTGCCGTCGACGGTAGCGCCGTTGAACTTGTCATAGAAGCCGCTGGTCGACGGCGGCATAATCTTCTGGTGGAGAGCGGTGACGTTCACGCGGGTGACGTATCGAAAGAGGCGCCCCGTCTCTTCGGTCGCCGTCGCGTTGACCGGAACTTGCGGACGGCCGATGCCGATATGGTACTGCCCCATCGCGTTCTGGGCCGCGAAGCTCTGCAGCGCGAGGCCGACCTCTTCTTTGCGCAGGCGCGCCTCGTTGTCGAAGCTCATGATCTCGACGCGGACCGAGTGCATGACCGTCGACTGCTGCATCTCCTGTCCGTATGTCGCCGAGGTCGGGTCCTGGTCGAGAATCGTGCACGCACCGACGACGGGCCCCGCGTCGTCGAAGACGACGACAAATAGGCGCCGGTCTGCGGGGATGTCCCACTCCTGGTCTCCGAGCAGGCAATGAGCATCGTCGAGTGACATCTCCTGCATGAGGATGTCGGCGATGACCTTTGAGACCTCACGGGTCGGGAGCGTGCCGGGGGGCGCGACGAAGGCGTCATTGCCCACGCGGTTTCTCCACGAAGTCATACGCGTAAAATCCGGCTTGACTCCAGTCGGCTTGGGTCATGACCTCATATTGGATGTGGTCGTCTGCGTCCGGCAGCACGCGCCAGCCAAGCTCAAGGCGGCTCACGCTCGTCGCGGTCCACCATTTCCACTCTCTCTGACCCTCCGGCTTGATCGCGATCTTGCGCGGGTTCATGGGCGTAAGCAGGACGGTCGCGCGGAGGATGCGTCGTCCCGATGCGACGGCTTCATGGTCGACGATCTCCTGCCGCACGACTTGACCGCTGACGCGGCGGCCGCCGGCCTGGCGGATGGCCTGGGGAAGCTTCGGCATCATCCGCGCGTCACCCGCGCCGAAATCGACTGCGCTAATTGCCCGGTATCGATGAGCGTCTGGTCGATGCCCTTGTGGGCGCCGACGCTTCCTTTCATCGCCGCCATCCTGCGCCGCAGGAGACTCATCCCCGTGCTGCGCAGCTTGCGCAGAACCGTCGCGTAGGCGTCCGGAGGCCACGCGCCCCATCCACCAGTGGCGAAAGCCTCGTCAACGAGGTTCGTCGCCGCGAGGGACACCTGCTTCAGATACTCTTCGATCTTCCCTTTCTTGAAGAGGGTGTCGACGATCGGCGCGATCGCCTTCTCCAGCTCCCGGCCGTGCAGGGTGAAAGTGTCGAGCAGAAAAGACCGGCGCGGTATTCCTCGCGTCGGTGAACCCATTTCGTGGATGAAGCCCACCTCCGCGTTCGTCAGGCCGGAACTGTTCTTGCGCACGGTCTTTTCGCCGAAGATGCCGACTTGGACGTGATACTTGGAATCGTCCAGTTTCTGCAGACTCGACGCGATCGCCTGAAGACCGGTCATATCGAACCGCACCGACGGCTTCTTGCTCGCCACGGTCAGGTCCCCGAGTACGGCATCCAAGGCAAAGCACCCGTGTCGCACTCCACCGGGTTCGATACGGAGCCGACGGCCCCCGTCGTCATCAGCAACGCCATGCGGACGTACTTCTGGCCGTAAGGCGTGTTCCAGAGCGGCAGGAAGATCGGATGGTTCTTCACGCGCGGCGGCGGCTCGACGAACGCCTGGCTGACGCCGTTCGCGCCCGCGCTCGCCAGCGTCTGTTCGCTCTGGCTCTCCACGCCGAGACCCTCCGGCGTCGCCGCGAGGCCTCCCGTCGCTTGTATGTTCTCGCGGACGTAGTGCGCCGCCAGCAAGAGAAACGCTTCCGCCCCGGTCGGTGTGTCGAAGAGCGCCGGGTTCCAAATATCAAGCGCGTCCGTGAACGCCTCCAGGATGTCGGCGTCCTGGATCGCGTCAAAGCCGGCGCCGTATCGAAAATGACGAGGCCCCCAGCGCGCTTTAAAATCCGCGACGGCGACAGGGGCTTGCGCGCTCAATCACTTCCTCCGCAACAGCGTGAGCGTGGACGGGTCGACCAGGGTCTGCGTCGTCGCGGACGGTTTGCGCGGGTTCCACGGCGCGGCACTGCGCACGGTGACCTTGGCCGCGTTCTTGGGTGCGCCCTGAGGGGGCGCCGAGGCGCCGACCAAGGTGTCTTTCGAGGGCGCCGGTAGCGCGACCGGCTTTCCCGCCGCGTCAGCAAAGCCGACGACGCGACCCTTCAGCTTTTCGCCGAGGACCGTGTCACCGGTCAGCACCTCCGTCTCGCCGTCTTTGTAGAGCACGGTCGCCCCTTCAGGCCGATGCCTTGACGGCCTCGGCGTGCTCTTTCTGGAGCGCCGGGAGGTCCTTCTTGTCGGCCTCGATGAAGGCCTTGAGACGCGCGGACAAGTCCGCGACCTTCGATTCCAATTCGGCGATGCGGTCGGCGGACGCCTTGACCGCGGCGTCTGCCTTCGCGACGACGTCTCCCTTCTCGGCGGCCGCTTTCTTTGAAGATTCCTCCAGCAGACCTTCGAGGGCGGACGCGCGCAGGCGCAGCGCTTCGTTGTCCGCCTTGAGCTTCGCGGCGTCGACGCTGTCCGGGAAGATGTCGTTGACGTTCTTGATCTTCGGGTAGCTGCGGCGCAGCTTGTCGGCCAGCGGTTTCGGGACCTCAAGAACGTTTCCGCTGAGGCGCTTCAGGACGCCGTTCCTGCCGGGCAGGATGGCGTAGTCCGCGCGGCCCGTGTTCACGAGGCGCACGGTTTCCTCGGGTTTTCCGGCGGGGACGGCGGTGGCCGCGGTCGCGGCCGTGGGCGTCTGCGTCGAGTCCATTGGTGAGTCCTCCCTTTGGTGGTGTGAGGCGTCCGAATACGCCCCCGCGCGGCGGTGTGCTGCCGCGCGGGGGCCTGCTTCGGAAACCCCCGCTTACAGGCTCGAAGCGTCGTCGAAGTACATCACCTCGGGCACGCGGAAAATGTTCATGCCCGAATACTGACCCTTGCCGACGCCGTTCCACTGGTAGTTGTTCCCGGTCGCCGGCGCCAGGATCTGTAGTTGGACCGGAATGTCCATGTGGATGGTCTCCGGGTCGTCGTTGTAGAGCACGTAGCGGTTCGTGCCGTTCGGCGCCCAGAAGCCGGCGTTGCGGATCGCGTTCGCGTAGGGCGTCGCCAGGATCTTGAACTTCTTGCCGCAGATCATCTGGAACGCCTTGGTGAGGTACTCGAGCCGCGTCTGGGCGATCGAGCTGCCGTTGATGGCGACGTTCACGCCGAGGCCCGTCCAGTCCGACATCGGGACCACGAGGGTGGTCGGGAAGCCGCCGTTCGAGTTGGCCTCGTTGACGTTCGCGCGGTAGAGCCCGATGATCTGCGCGACGAAGGCGTCGAGCTGCGTGCTCGTCATCGTCGAGAGCGGCTGCGCGATCAGGGACTGGTTGACCAAGACGTTCTCGTTCGACAGCAGGCCCGGGTAGTTCGCGAGGTCGTTCGGGTTGCCGACGAAGCCCACTTGCTGGATGCCGAGCTGCCAGTTCTTCTCAAGAGTCGCCAGCCGGGCCTTGATGAGGTCCCAGCGGTTCGTCTCAAGCGCGCGCGCGACCTCGTCGACGGAGTAGGTGTAGCCCTTCACCCAACCCTTCAGCGGGTAGCTGAACGGGCTCATCGCCACGTCGACGGTGGGGATCTGTTGCTTGGTCCCCATCGTGGTGTCGCCCTCGTGGAACGGGCCGCCCGACTCGAACGTCATCGGCTGCTGGATGTAGTCGAGGTTCGCGCCGCGCCCGACGAGCACCGCGGCGAAGTCGGCGACCGCCTGCTCGAAGAACCGCTGGCGGATCACGTCCGCCAGGATGAGGGTGGTCGACTGCATCGCGAATTTGAAGCCCAAGCTCGCCTGGTTGACGGAGCCGTCCGCGTTGCGGAACTCCAGGTGCATCCCCGGTTTGTGCGCGATCGGGTTCCGCGCGATCTCTTCCAGGCGAGCCTGGAGCATCGGGTATGGAGCGAGGGTCTTGAGGACGCCGGCGTCGCCCTTTCGGAGCGAGTTCAGAAGCTCGTTGTGGTTCATCTTTGTTTTCCTTTTCTCCGTGTGCGGGTTAGCTGGGCGACCAGCCGAGGATCACTCTGCCGGGGTTCGAGTCGGTGACGTAGTCGATCAGGAGTCCCATCTGGACGTGCGTGCCGTCCACGGGGGCGAGGAAGCCGGCATTGCGGGCGACCGGGGTGCCGGGCGTGAGGGTCGCGCCCGCAATCTGAGTCATCGCCTGACCGCCGACGAAGGCGACCTCGATGTCGTCGCCGGGGTTGATCGTGTCCTCCCGGACGGTGCCGATGATGACGCCGAAGGCCGGCACGTTGTCCGCGCAGGGTAGGAACTTGCAGACGCCCGCCTGCTGGACGGTGCTGTCGAGGAGGACGCGGTCGCCGACGGTGGCGGTCCCGGCTCCGTTCCATTTCCCGGCGAGGACGCGCGAGTTGTTGATCGCGAGCGCTAGGCGACCGAGGAACGTCTGGTAGTTGTTGAACGCATTCGACACGACGGGAGGGACCGTAGACATCGTTTTGACCTCTCAAGTTGCGGCGTTAATGCGGCTCTCAACGGCGACGGCGTGCGGGGCGTCAGGCGTGGGAGCCGTACAACTCCCGTCCCAAAGCGATGCGATCTTCCATGGAGTCTCCGGTCAAAGAACCGGGCGTGATGCCGGAGGAGCCGCGCATCGCGGCGGCGTCGCGCAGCGAGTTGAAGCGCTCGTCCTTCTGGCGCTCGACCGCTGCCTTGCGGGCCTTCTCCTCCTTGAGCGCGTTCTGCAACTCGATCGCGGCGACGGCCTTCGCCGTCAGGTGCGAGACCTTCTCGGCGACGGTGGCGCCTTTCGCGCCGGTCACGGCCGCAGCCCACGCTTTCTGGACCTCGGGGCGCTGCGCGACGAAGCCGAGGATGCGCCCGGAGTTCACGAGGACCTTGTCGGCGACCTCAGCCTCAACCATCTCCGGCGAGAAGTGCGCCCACGCGTCGGCCGCGTTCTTGTTCTCGGCCTCCTCGCGGTCCTTCTCAGCCTTCGCCTTGTCCTGCGTCGACTTGGCGGCGTCCGCGGCGTTGCGAGCATCCGCCTCCTTGCGCTCGCGCTCGGCCTTGGCCTCGGGTGCCTCGGACGGCGCGCCGGTCTGCGACGAGGTGACGCCGGGCTCCGGCGTCACGTCGCCGCCGCCGAGCGGCAGCTTTTCGAGTTTGTCCGCCTCGTCGTTCATCAGTTTCGACTTGTCGGGGTGCAAGTCCGAGAGCGCCGCCGCAGCGTTGCGCAGGGCTTTGACCTTGTTCGCGCGCTCGGCCGACTGCTGCTCCTTCGCCTTCTTGATCGGGTCGTCCGCTGCGCCGGGTTCGTCCGCTGCGATCATCGCGTTGGCATAGGCGATCTTCGCCGCCGACTTCTCCTCGTCGGTCTGGGCGTTCTTCATGGCGTTGTCGAAATCGGACTTCGCCTTGGCCCTGGCGGCGTCGCGCTCGTCGGCCTCCATCGCGTTGGCCAGTTCCTTCAACTCCTTGGCGGGGATGACCGCGGCGAGCATGGTCTTCAGGGTGTTCTTCAAGAGTCCTCCGTTCTTCTTCAGAGCGTTTTTCAGCTCGATGGTCGCCCCGTCGTAGCGGGGTTCCGGCACGATCGCGATGTGCGTGTAGCGTCCGTTTTTGATCACTGCGTCGTAGGGCACGTTGTGCCACTTGCCCGGCGTCTCATCGACCTCGGTCGGCACGTAGGCGCAGGAGAACTGATAACCGGCCTGGATGCCCTCGACGTTCTCGGGGTTGGTGATCTCGAAGTTCGCGCGTTCCCAGCCGAGATCGCCGTCCCAGTAGCTGTCTGAGACTTTCCCGTCGTAATCCTTCCCCGGTTCGACCTTCACGTGGTCGTAATTCTGAGAGGCCCCGACGATCGGGACGCCCTTTGCCGTCGGCCGCATCCGTTCGATGGCGTCGAGCGGCAAAAGGTAAGTCGTGGACGTGCCGTCGTCGTTGTCATACTTCACGACGCCCGGCTGAAGATGATTGCCGACCCCTTTGCGCACGCCGCGAGGGATGGCGACGTTGTTGACCAGCTCGCCGCGCAGGACGACTTTCGAGAGGTCGCGAGGCGTTTTCGCCGTCACCATCGCCTCCCGTATAATTCCTCGCCGAGAGCGAGGCGCGCGGAGAATGAGTTCCCAAGTTCGAGAATTCGCGGCGCGTCGCTCGGCGGGTTCGCGGCGTCCTCGCCGTCGCCGGCATTGTCCACGTCCGGAGCCCCGACCAGGTCGTGCGCCTCATCGTCGGACTTGCCGTGCCGCCGCTTGAGGTGCTCCACGACGTCGCTCGGGGACCCAGTGAAATTGCAGAGCGGACACTTCCGCTTCGAGGGATTGGCGTTCGGGAATCCCTCATCTTCAACCGAAGATTCGATGAGGGCGCGACCAACCTCACACAGCGCGTCGAGGTCGTTGCCGCCGACCTCGCAGACCGGGCAGCCGCCGCAGTGGGATTCAAACGCCGCGCTCGGGTCGGGGTTCTGGTCCTCCCCGTCGTTTTCCAACTGGCCTTTTAGCCGATTGGCCGCCGCATCCGCAGTTGACTGGCCGCCGCTGACCTTGTCCGTGAGAGTTTTCCCATCGGATAAGCGCTTGACCGTCACCTTGTAATCCCACTTTCCTTCCGACTCGGATTGCGGGATCGGATCGACTGACGTTTCAAATCGTGAGGAGTTTTGCTTCTCCGAGTCGGAGACCCCCAAGCGCCCAGCCGCTCGGGCGATGCGGGCGCGCATCGTCTCCAGCTCGGCGCCCGTATACTCGCCGGAGTCTTTCGCGTGGCCCAGGTAGGACAAGGCGGCGCGAACGTGCTCGGGAGTGTCGATGGGATACTTTTTGTTCTTCGGGTCGGCGTAATCCTCAGCCTCGTGGGGGTAGCCTTCTGGCGCCGTTCGGTGCGCGTCCTTGACGGTCGCGTCCCTCAGCGGTTCGTCCGACTTCGGGCCAGGAGGGACCGCGTTGCCTTTTTCGGCCTGCTCCCGCACCGCCGCGTCGAGCAGAGGCTTCCCGGCGACGCAGTGGGCGCCGCGATCGTCCGCGTTCGCGCAGTCGGGGCAAGCAAGTTGGTGCGACGCGTAAGCATCGGCGGCGGACGCGTCCGGCGCGTTCAGCTTCGGCTTGGCGTCCTCGGAACTGACGCCCTGGACGCAGGTGCAGTCTTTTTCTCCGCACCCCATCGCGTCGTGGCCGGCCGCGTCGTGCAGGCACGCGGCGCACGTCTGCGCCATGTCCTTGTTCGCGGCGACGTTGAGCGCGAGCTGGCCGCAACCGCCGCAGAGCCAGCCGCTGTCGCGGCCCGGCGCCGGCTTCATCCCGGAGCCGCAGTCGGCGCAGATTTCGGGGCCGTTGCGGTTCTCCTTGAACATGGAGTAGGCCACGGCGGCGCGTTGCTTTATGTCGGGGAAGTCGGCGCGGGCCTCGTCGGAGTCCATGAAACGACGGACAAAGCCCTGCTCGCTCTCTCCGGCCTTCGGATACGGCATCTTCTGGTTTTTTCTCCTGGGCAAAAAAATAGGCGCCCCCGGGTTTCCCCGGTTGGGCGCCTTCCGTTTTCGGATCGGCCTGATCTACTGCTTGGAGTTCTTCGCTCGCTTCACGTGGTTGGTGTAGAAGTTGCCATTCGTTTCGTCAAGGCTTGGGCGCCAGCTCGGAGAATTCGACGGTGACCTTCGTGTGGTTTCCGTCGACGATCTCGACGATGACGATTCCATGGCCGTGACCGCCCTGCTGCGCTTTGATGAGGCGCATCTTCTGGATGGCGTGCCATTCCGCGCGCGTTAATTCGGGCGTCACTCGATCACCGCCCGGTCGCGGCAGCGGCAGTTGTGAGTTATAATCTCCCCGACGGCATACCAGCCGCCGGACGTCTCAAAATTGAAGACATGCCCGCTAAACTTTACGCGTCGAACTTCGATGACAGCGACCGATCGGCAGTAGAGAAGTATGTCGCCGGCGAGAGCGAACTCTCCGTAGCGCGGAGACTGCGTCGATCCAGGGCGTGGCTGCGCGTGCGTCTTTTGGCGGCCGGCATCGAGCCGCGTTCCGGATCGCAGGCCAATGTCCAGCGCATGAACCGTCTCACGCTTCAGCAGCGCAGAGACCTTACCAAGGTGGCGCGAGGACACATCACCTACGAGACTCGCCGCAAGATGCGCGTCTCCCAGGCTCTCGCCAAGTGCCGTTTCCTGGGACAGGGGGAGAAGGAGGTCTTCGAGGCGCTGGCGCGCCGCAGTCTTGCGCCAGAGGCTCAGCGGCCATGCGGCCCCTACAACATCGACGTCGCCTACGCCTCCATCGCCGTGGAATTGCTTTATGCTCCCGGAGACCCGGCGAAAAGGCGCGGACTGCGCGAGCGCATCAAATACCTCCTCAACCGAGAATTGGCGGTGATCTACGTCCTCTTCCGCGAGCCCGAGAGCGTCTCGGCGCAGGCCGATGAGCTTGTCTCCACGTTCGAGCGCATCCGCGCGCTTCCATCCAACGGTCGTCAATATTGGATGGTTAAGTGTCGCGCGCAGCGTTTCTCCAGACTCCGCGACGACCTCGGCAAGTTCTCCTTCATGCCAACGCCGGTACGCTTTTTTCATGTCGCCCGCCAGCAGGAGCTTTGAACCGGCCGGGACGCAACGGAAGTCCTCGCCTGGATTGCAAGGCTCGCCGCAGCTCATGTAGATCGCCGGGGCCTTCTGCGCGTAGGAGAATATCCGGCCGTTGATGTCTCGGTGGCCCTGGCGCGTGCGCGCGTCGTTGGTGATCTGCCACATGTAGCGGCGCAGGCCAGCGTCAAGCGCGCGCGCGGCGCGGTATTTCGCCATGAAGTTGGAGGTCTCCTGGCGCGCGATCAGCCCCGCGCGGCCCTTGGAGACGCCATACTCCGAGCGAATCCTCTCGGCGAGGCCCTCGGCGCGGAAGCCGGCGCCGGCGTTCTGGTCGACCTGCTCGCGTAGGCGCGCCACCGCCTCGCGCGACCAGCGCTTGATCGGGATGCGCGCGTTCGCGGCGAAGCCGGCCGCAAGCGCCTCCTCCCCCGCGGGGCCGAGCGTCGGCCGGAGCTGCAGCGCGCGAGCGCTTTCCTTCCACCCTTGCGCGACCTCTCCTATCGCGTGATCGACGCCCTTCGACAGGTTCGCTTCGTCGACGAACTGGTCGATGCGGCGCTCGATCTCGGAGAGCGTTCCCTTGACCGCGTCGTGCACGGCCCGCGCCTTCTCCTCGTAGCCGCGCGCGGCCGCCGCGACCGTCGCGGGCACCTGTACGCGCAGGCACGTCCACGCGCTTGATCGCTTGTTGAGTCGCGCGCCGAATGCCCGCAACCCGTCCGAGACGAGGCGGTCGGGCTTGGCCGTGAAGAACAGAACGCGTGCGCGGTCCGAGGGGTCTGGCGCCATCTGACACGCGCCGACCGCGAGGGCGCGCAGAAGCGCGGCGCGGCCGACCGCGTCCCCGTCCTGATTGCGCAACTCGCGCTCGGTCGCGTCCTGGAGCGCGCGCGGCGCGAGGCTTGGGCGCAGCTCGCGCGGCATCGCCGGGCGCACGACGGCGACGACGGGCGCGTAGACCAACTCCCAGAGGAGAGCGTCGACGCGGCGCTGAAGCTCGGCGTAGTCGCCGTCGCGCAGGTCCTGGCCAGGTAACAGCTTCACATCACCCCGTCACCAGCGCGAGGTCTGCCTGGAGGGACGCAAGATCGAAGCCGCCCGGCGTCTCATTGGCACCACCGAGGAAGTCCGGCGAGATGATGGCGTAGGCCTCATCGCAGTAGGTTTTGAAAAAGTCCCAGGTCATGTTGAGCGGCGCGCCCCATGTGATGACTGTCAGGCCGACAGCATCGTAAGCGATGGCTGGAACAGCGTGACCGCCCCAGGACCCCGGCGACCATTCCTGTGCGACGGCGCTTGGCGGAGCATCCCACGAAGCCGCTCCCTGGACGCCAGCAGGGAGCATGAGACCGAGGTATAGGCCGCCGAACAGCGAAATCGCTTGGCGGACATGGTCGAAGTTCTCCGCAGAGACAGCCGCGTAAGCTTCGATCTTGTGGCCCCCGATCCCAGTCTGCCGCCAGCCGTTGAGCACGTCCACTTCAACGCCCCCACAATCCGTGGTTGGATCGGCGGGGTTGTAACCGCAGAATGACGAATAGGCCGCGAGGACAGCGGGTGTTTGGATGACGGTTTCATGCCCAGCGTTGGCCGTCCAGCAGTCGATCATGTGCGCCGCTGCGGCGATCGTGCAATCGCCCAGAACGTCGTTCGCGCACATCCCCCACGGCTGGACGACCTTCCTGGTCCAGTCGACGGCAACGGGGGGAGCGGGCAATGCCGGCGTCAGGTAACGCGCAAGGCGGAGGGTGCGCGTGTCCGCGCGAGCGGCAAGTTTCCCAAGTTTCATCGGCGAATCTCCGTAACGTCCAGTACTCCTCCGCCCGCGATCACGGCCCGATGCGCCACGCACGCTCGGATGATCGTGTCTCCGACGCGAACGCGCATGATGCCACGCACGCTTTCGCATTGTCCAGGCGCGCTGTAGTGGCGCTTGGCGACGTAGACATCGCACTTCGTTTTCTTCTTCATGGCACTCCGAGTTGCGGGGCACGTGTAACGAGAACTTCTTCGGCCGTTGCCACCCGCTCCAGCGCATCGGCCTGCCGGTGGTATTCGTGCGTCATCTGGCATTCGTTCCAGACTTTGTAGGCAAAAAGTCCGACGAACGCGTCAACGGCGACGGTGAAGATGATGAGGAGCCAGAAGACGAACCAATCGCTTTTCTTGTCGTTGCAGTCGCAGTCACATGCTGGCGACTTTTTTCCATTCATCGCGGAGGCTACGGGAGCGCCATCCAGTGGGCAAGTCTTCTTGTCGAATCTCATGCGCGGAGGCCGCCAGCGCCCGGCGGCAGAAGCAGCTTTCCTCCGACTCTCGCTTCCAGCTTCGCCAGGCGCACCTCGACCGGCGCGAGCTGGCGCATGATGTTCTGCGCCATCTGGTTGCGGGTGATGGCGCCGAGCGCGTGGAGCAGCACGCCGCGGACGATATACCTCTCGCCCTGGCTCACGAAGCCGACGATCCGGTCCGACGCGACGTCATACTCGACGGCGATTCGCGCGACCTTGTCGGCCGGCAGCGGCGTCGCCTTGATCAGGTCCGGCACGGCGAGACACTCGCCGAGGGCACCCTCGATAACGACGGTCGGCGCCTTGGAGCGGATCTCCATGTTCTGCGCGTCGACCTTGTAGTCAATCTCGATGCGGTAGACGACCGGCTTCGGCTCAAGCGGCGTCGCGCCAAAGGCCCCCCGCGCGCTCTCAGCTCTGGGGGCTGCCAGCGGAATCGTCCTCGTCTGCGTCCCCACCTGCGTGTGTTCCGGATGCATCGCGGCCTTCGCGGGCCGTTGCTCCGGGCTGCTTCCCATCTCCTCTCTCTCCATCCTCATCCCCTCCTTCCGTGTCTTCGCCGAACATCTCCTGCGTGGACGGCACCGGCTCAGGCTCTGGGAGCAACTCGCCGCGCTGCAGGGCCGTCTCGATCGGGATCAGTTTATCCTTGTGCAGCAGGTCGCCCATTTCCTGCGGCTTGAGCATCCGCGCGTTCCAGAGTTGCATGTATCGGTTCTGCTTCGACGTCTTGATCTCCTCGACCTGCGTAGCCGAGAGAGATTCGAGCGGTTGAAACGTGAAGGAGATGTCGTATTCCTTGCCAAAGACCGCGTACATCATGAGACGGAGCATCTTGCGAATGATCGAGCGCGCGGGGGTGCGAATGCGCGAGGTGATGCTCGCGTGATACTGCTTCATCTCGATCTCGGCGGATTCCGACAGGCCGCCTGAGCCGGCGCCGGTGCCCCAGAGCTTGACATAGGGCATGCGCGTCGCGCAGGAGATGCCGATGCGGTTCTCCTTCATCACGTCGGCGATGCCGGTGAGGTTCTTGGAGACGACCTTGTAGTCGTCCTCCTTGTCGATGATCAGCGCGCGCGCAAAGTTAAGGATCGCGTTCGTCGCTTGGATGCGGGCGACCATCGTCTGCTCGCCGTTGGGAAGCGCGAGCGTGTTCGCGTACTCGTTGATCGCGTAGACGTCGATGTTCGCCTTGTTGACCGCCTCGTAGAGGGCGCTGCGACCGCGCAGCCAGACGTTGAAGTCCTCGACCGCGCGCTGCAGCTCGCTCATGCCCCAGCCGCCGAGGATTATGCGCTCGTTGCGCGGCGCGCGCTTGCCGCCGTAGGTGATCACGCGCGAGGCGTCGAGCGTCTGCCCGTAAAAAGAAAAAGTCGGAGCGCTACGGTAGGCCCCGGAGAACTCCCAGCGGTCGGCGTCGTAGAACTCCAAGCGTCCGCGCTTCACGTCGCGCGGGTCGAGGGGCTTATCGGGGTCCTGGCCCGCGTTGATCACGAGGCCCGAGCCGCCGTAGAGGGCGCCCCACATGAGCATGTACTTCAAGGCCTCCCACGCGCCGGTCTCCTCGGCGAAATCCATCAGCTCGCCTAAGCCGTCTTTGCCGACGCTTCCTTCCCCGATCTCGCGCGAGGTCAGCTCGAAGCCGGGCCCGTCGTCGCCGCTGAAGGCGTCGAGCACGGGCTCGTCGATCATGGTCTGCAAGATGCCGTGGGTGCAGTAGAGGTAGTTTAAAAGGTTCCAGTCGATCGAGATGGGGGCATACTGGACGGAGCGATATAGGGGCTGCATCGAAGCGACCTGGTCCAGCGCGCCGCGGCCGATCGAACCGAGGTTGGACGCCATGCCCACCAGCGAGTTCGCGCGCTCGGCGTGCTTCAACTGGATCGCCTGCGTAAGAAGGCCGATGCGCGTGCGCAACGCGTCGTTCGCGTTCGCCAGTTCCGAGGCGGTCGCGAGCTTGTTGGTGGGGACGGGGAGGTCGCTCACCCCGTCACCCAGGAGGCCATCGTGCGGGCCTTGGCGCCGATGCACAGCAAGACGGCGTCTCTCAGGTCGTCGTGGTCGGGCTCGTTCGTCGTGAGTTGCTCGACCAGCGTGCGGCGCAGGTCCGGATCGATCGCGCGCGAGAGGTGAACGTGTCCGTTCTCGAACTCCCCGGCCTTTGAAGAGAGGTTCGCAATCTTTCCCTGCACGAACTTGACGAGGTCGACTGGGAGACCGGTCGTCGCCTTCGCCTGGTTCCCGAAGTCCACGAAGCCGCCGATCGTCTCGACCAGGCAGCGCCGGATGCGGAAGGCGGGATCCGGGAGCCGCCCGTGGTGCAGCTCCGCCATGCGCGTGAGCGTCTTCAGACGGTCATCAAAGCTGAGCACCTTGTTCTCCAGCGCTTCGATCCAGTAGTCGACGCGGCCGCCCTCGTGGCGCGTCTCGACGACGATCGCGAAGCCGGCCGGGTCGCCGGTCTCTTTTTCGCCCGTGGAAGGGTCGACGCCGAAGACGGAACCGATGACCTTGACTTTCGCGCCCGCGCCGAAGTCGCGCTGCAGATTCGCCCACTTCACTGCGGGGTCATATTCCCAGCCGTTGAGGTAGTGGCGCTTGACGATCGCGCTGACCTCGTCCCAGCGCTCGTTCTGCATCTCGCGGTTGAACACGATGGAGCCGACGCCGGCGTCCGCCTTGTCGGCCATGAGGTCCGCGAAGCTGTTGAGCTGCGGCCACAGAACGGTCTTTTTGTCGAAGTCGAGGACCGCGCGGAACGTGCGGCAGACCCATCGCCCATCCGGGCGCGCATCCTTGACGTCGGTGTATTGGCTGCTTTTCGCGTTCTTCTTGTTCGCCTCAAGCTTGTCGTAGAGGTTCGCCGCAGTGCCGAGCAGGTGGACGCAGTGGGCCTTCGTCTTCGCGCGCGCGTACATCAGCGCGCCGTCGAACCAGGCGTTCTTCTTCTCGGTGGACTCGCGCGAGTAGTAGTCCTCCTCGTTGTAGAGGTCATCGACGAGGATGTAGTCGGGCCGCTTCGAGTTGTAGTTGATGCCGCGAAGAGACTGCCCCGCGGACTTCGCCGTGAAGACGATCTCGTGGGCGCGCCCGGTCCGGTCCGCGACGCGGACAACGAACTGGCCGTTCGTCCAACGGCCGAGGTTGCGCACGTCGCCGTAGAGTTCGCGCAGCAGCGGATTCTCGTCGAACTCCGTCTTGATCGTCACGTTGATCGCAAGCGCCTTCTCGTCCGTCGCTTGAACGTTGAGGTAGTGCTGGTAAGCCTCGGGCTCCTCAAGCGCCTGGAAGATTGGGATCAGGAAGCACTTGATCGTCGTCTTCGCGTGGTTGCGGGGTGCCTCAGTGCTCGCGAACGGTTCATGCCGAATGGCGACCAGGTATTCGTGAAGATCGGGGCAGAAGTCGATCGTAAACTTCTCGGGGAACAGCGCGCGCCCCCACCCGAGAATGTCTTTCTTTGCCGCGCAGAGCCGCGCCTCCCAGATGCGCGCCTGCCGGTTGATCTCGCGCTTCTCGGCCTCGGTGTAGCCGGAGAGTTGCGGGAACGGGGCCGCTGCGGCCGCGGTGGGCTTCTGCGGGTCGGGCGCGGCGCTCCCTGGGGCATCAGCCGCGCGCGCGGGGAGCGCGCACGCGCCCAGAACGGCCGCGACCAGGAGCGCGCGATGCATCAGTCGGTCGCCTCGATGAGTTTGCGCAACATCTCGGGCGCGAACTTCGAGAAGTCGATGCGCGCCTCGGGAGGCACGAGCGGAGAACCATCAAGGCCGGTCAGTTCGTTCTGCGATAGCCGCGGCAGACCGCATCGGTCGAAAGCCAGCGTGAGAAGATTAAGCAGGTCGGCCGCTCGCAGGCTTTCGATGTATTCCTTGTCCGCGATCTTCTCGCGCAGGATCGCGACGGCGACGCTGAGAACCTCCGCCTTCGCCTTTTTTATTTCCTCGGGCAATTTTGGACGGCCGGTCGGATTGCCGCTTTGTCCAGGCTTGAACGGGACGCCGCGCCCTCGCCTGTTCGTGAGGTTCCCGGTCTGCCCGGGTTTGAACGGTCGTCCGCGTGGGCGCTTTGGCTCAGGATTTTCTTCTTTGCTGTTGCCACTCACAGCCGGAAGCTTAGAAGTTGCGGTAAATTAATCAAGCCCCCTTTCTTTTTTTATTTGTCGTTCAAGTTGGCCGATCCGGTATGAGAGCACGGTTATACGTTTGGAATACTCCGACTCAACCAACGCATGCATCCGGGCAACTCTCGCGAAGTGGACGAGATATTTTTCGCGTCGCTTCGCATCCGTTTTCGCGCGTCGGCGTTGGCGCAGGGTCTCTCGATTCGCGAGTAGGACGGCGACGAACATGACGACGTTCGACGCGATGAACACGGCGGAAGAGTCGATCATGGTCTCATGGCCTCTCTACAGTTCTCCAAGTGGTATGGGTCTTTCTCCGTCTCGTAACTCTCACCGCACACAGGGCAAATGCGGCGCGGCAAGCGGGGAGAGTTGTCGCCCTCATCCGGTCCAAGCGCTTTTTGTTTCTTCAAGCTCGCCGCTGGAATGGCCCTAAAACTCGCCAGGATGCCCATGGCGGCGTTTTTGGCCGGATTTAAGGCGGAGCCCCCGTTCATGGGGTCCCGCGAGGCTCTGGCGCGATTCTACGCGCAAATAAGTTTTCATGATCGCTGACCGCACCTTACTTTACCCGCGCGGGTTGCGCCAACGGAGACGGCGTCAGCGCGGGCGGCACGATCCGCGTATCGAACTGGACGGGATTGACCACGCCTCCGAAGCGCGGCGTGTGCCCGAAGCAGGCGTAAACTGCGATCTTGCCGCCGTCCTTCCTGGCGAGCATCCACGAAGGCTGGTCGCTGCAGACGACCGGCTTCCCCGCGGCGCACGCGCTGAGCGCTACGGCGGCGGCTACGATGAGGACTTTTTTCATGGCTATTTTTTCTCCTGGCTTATTTTTCGTTGAGTCGGCACGGCTGGAATAGCTCAAAAACGCGCTACGCGGGCCGTGGTGCCACGTTTGACCTCGTTTGCGGGTCACCCCCCCAAAAATCGAATGACGGGCATCCTAAGCGGTTTTAGAGCCTATTTCGGTTTTGTCCAACGCTGGAACGGGACCCCCGCTGACGGCCGCGGCGACGCCCGTCGCGGCCTGAGAGCACCCGCGTGCCGTGTGGCCCTTCTTGCCGCACACCGAACACGTCATGACGCGCGAGCCGCGCCTGAGACCGGCCCCTGCCGGGCGCCGGAGCTGCTCCAAGAGGCCGCCGAATATCTCGCTGACCTGCGCGTTGACCTCCTCCGCGATAGCCGTCCTGCCCTCCGGCGTCTGCAAGACCTTCTGGATGCGCAGGTCCGCGATGCGTTCGACGACCTCCGTGATGTTTTTCCCCGCCTCTCTCTGCATGAATGCCTCCGGTACGGTTCCGTCCAACTCGATCAGGACCGCGAGCGAGTCCCACTGGGACAGCTCCGGCCACGCCCTTCGCACAGCCGCCAGCGTCCACGCTCGCAAGCCGGCGGCGTCAACCCGTAGGCGCCCGTCCGCCGTCATCCGGCCTTGCGCCCCCCACTCAACGACCTTCTCCTTCTCCCAACGCATCGCCTCATTCGCAGCCGACGAGCCGTCGTCAAAGTCAGGCACCGCAGGACTGCTCCGCTTCTTTGCTCCGAGCGTTCGGTCGACGCCGCCCGTCTTTTTGCCCGCGCGCCGCGCGCCCGTTTCCAGCACGAAGAGATAGTCCCCCAAAACGCTGAACGCGCGTTCGCGCGAGTCGCCGTTCATGCTGCGCTCCCCTGCGTTTCGCACTGCGCACAGATGATCCGATCCGCGACGAGCCGGAACTTGCGTTCGCCGTCGGCCACGCTGCCGCACGTAGCGCATGCGGTGCAAGGGCGGCAGAAGGGCCACGTCTCGGAAGCCTTGAGGCGCCCGCAGCGCCTTCGGCACGCGTTCTGCGCGACGCGCTCTTTCCAGAGGTCGGTCAGTTCGTCGCGACGCCGAAAACCGAGCCTGGAGAAGTTGTGGTGTTCTTCCGGGGGCCGTTGCGGGTCACCGGCCTCCGCGCGCGTGCGCGGGGTGTCGTTTTCCGGGGAAGAAAAAACGGGGGTCGCGCGGAGCGCGATGCTTTCTTTCTTTCTTTCTTTCTTTAAGTACCTTATATGAAGTGTCCCACGCGTGGGGACAGTTTTGTCCCCGCCCGTGGGACGGTTTTGTCCCACGCGTGGGGACGTTTTGTCCCCGCCCGTGGGACACTTCGTCCCCACGCGTGGGACAGTGGAATCGTCCAAAAATAGGAGCTGTTTGGAGGCTGGCGGCCGCCGCGCGAGCCGCGTGTCGCGGACCCACAGTTCGTGGTCCTTCTGGATCGAGAACGAACCGTCCCGGTTGCGGATCACGTGGTTTGTTTCGAGCAGCGTCTCGATCGCGCGGCCCGCGGCTCCGTTCGAGAAGCCCAACTCGCGCGCCAGGTCGCGCACGGAAGTGGGACGCGTCGTCGCCGCTCCCTTGCGGCCCCACGACTCGCGCCAGACCCAATCCCAGAACTGCCGCGCGGGGACGGTGGCCGGCGGACACTTGATGAGAGCCTCAAGTATTTCATTGGCGAGGCGAGAGTAGCCGTTCTCAATCTGGGGACTCGCCATCTCAGTTTTTCTCTACAGAGAACGGCATCTCGATGTCGAACAGCCTGAGCTTACCTTTGACCGGGACCGGCGTCTTCAGCATGCGCACGTCGTCGAGCAGCCACGCGAAGCGCCGCACTCACAGATGTCGGTTTCCATGTTGAATTCCTCTTTTAATTGCGTCATTTAACGGGCCGCGTGGCCCTCGTCCTTTTTTTGCTCGATGCGCCACCGCAGGGCGGCGGCGACCATCGGGCCCGGCTTCATGCGGTCGAGCAGGAACTCGCACTCGTCGGCCGGGACGTTGACGACGTAAACGCCCGCGTAGCGGCCGAAGTTTTTCGGGAGGCGGTAATCCCCGTAGTCACCCGCCAGCGTCGTCTTCACGTCCTTGCTTGAGGCCGTCGTTTTTATGATCTTCGCGAGATCATCCGGGCCGCGCCGTTCGGCCCGGTTGTTATCCGTTATCCCTTCCCTTCCCTTCCATTCCTGCGGCGAATCCTCGCCGAGGCTTCGGCGAGGCGTCGACGAATCCTCGCCGAGGCTTCGGCGAGGCGTCGACGAATCCTCGCCGAAAAGGCCCGGTTCCTTTATCGGCGGCGCGGGAATTGCGGACTTGCGCGGCTTGTCGATCTTCTGATGCTCAAACCAGTTCGGCAGGGCGAAGTAACGGGAGCCATCGACCTCGTAGAAGACGACGGCGCCGGACTGGTGGAGCTGCGTGACGATAGCGGAAATATCCGCGGCGTCTATATGGTCGGCGTAAGTGTGGAGCGCGCCCTTCAGGTAGGCCGGCGCGCCGCGTCCTCGGCCCTCGTCGTCCGCGATGCTGATGAGGCCGATGAAGGTAAGGCGCGCGAGGTCGGGGAGGCGTCCGATCTTCTCTGATTCCCAAAGGGACGGCTTAAGGGTGCGAATGCGGGCCATTAAATTTTCTCCTTTGCGGGGCAATCGCACGGCCGAACCTCGTGCAGTTCGGGATCGAGGCAAACACGCGGCAGGTCGAGGCCGCACCCTTCAAGGCGGACGAAGATCCGGTCCTTCGCCGCCGGGAACTTGCGTATGTGGACCATTTATTTTTTCCTAGCGGAATGCAGTAAATCTAGGCAAGCGCGGCACTCGCGGCCGATTTTCTTCTTGCCCATGAAGTGGTCGTAGGTCTTGATCGCGCCGCAATAACAGCAGACCTGTCGCGGCTCACGATACTCCTGACCGATGGAGATGATGATGAATGGGTCCTTCTTAACGATTTGCCAGTCCACAAGCCCAAGCGAGAACCAGCGGTCATCAATGTTGATTCCTTTCTTAACCGCGTCGCAAATAGAATCCACTAAGTTCACGGCGTCGCCGCGGTGTTCCGGCTTCTGCACACATATGTCAATCCACACTTTTCCCGGAACGAAGCCATGGTCCTTCATCAAAAGGGACTGCGTAATGCTGTCCCGAACGGCCTTCGCCTCGGCTCGTAAGTAAACGTATCCTTGCCTTCGGTATCCCCATTGATAATTTTTCGAGAGCGCCCAAGTGAATGGGATCTTCATCTTCACGACGTTCACAAGGTCCGGTCGTCTGTTGGAATCCCAGAGAATGTTTTTTGCCGACCGTGCGCTTTCTTCCGCGCCGGCTTTGATGAGCGCCTCCCGACGCTCCGTAAGAAATACTGCCGCCGCACCCTTCCTTTTCGCCCAGGTCTCCTTGTGATGCCTTCGCCCCCATTCGTTCTTGCGCGCCCAATTAATTTTTTGGGCGCACGGTTTACAATACTTTTGGAGGTTGTACGGAGAATTGATGATTTCCGAGCAAGAAACGCACGGGCGCGGCGGCAATATCTTTCTAGGCATTGGCCTTAGTCTTTGTTCTCGTAGGCCTCGACCTTGTCCACCTGAACGGTCTGGACGGTCGAGCGCTTCACCTTAACCTCGGCGCGGATGTCGAAGACGTGCAGTTCGCCGGTCAGCACGTCGAGCGCCTTGACCTCGTGCATGCCGGCCTTCGTCGCGGCCGCGATCAGCTCGTCCTTGCGCTTCTTAGCGCGGTCCTTCACGGTCTCCGCGTCGCGCTCGACGGCCACGAGCGACAGGAGCATCTTCTCGACGGGCCCCAGCTTGACGCCCGTGCCCGGAATCATCGTCTGCTTCGCCATACGTTTTATTTCTCCTTGCGTTTATTTGCCGACTAGAACTAGGCGTCCTCGGCGCGGCGCACGACCACGACCGCAACCGGCGAGGCTGCGAAGACCTTCTCGATGATGCCGTAGACCTTCGGCCACGAGCCGCCGGCGACGCCGCACCCGAGGTGGTACGGCAGGCCCAGCCGGATCCCCGCGTCCGCGCGGTAGCCGCGCAGGTCGGTTTCCAGCGCCCGCAGCGCGCGGAGCAGGGCGGTGTAGTCCGTCTGGACTCCGTCCACGCGCTCCCCGCGCTGGGTGTAGAGGTTGACGACGATGGGGCGCCCGACGCCGACGCTGTACGTCCCCAGCTTCGCCTCGTCGCCGTAGGCCGTGCGCTTGTCCGCCTTGTGGGCGTGCGCCCACGTCACGGCGATCTGCGCCGCGAGCCCGGCGCCGAACGTGTGGTACAGGTTGCATTGGTGCGCGACGTGCGTGAGGTCGCGCTCCGTCAGCAGGTCGCCGACGCGCTCCGTAATCACGCGGGCACCGCCGCGGCCGTGAGCTTCTTGCCGTGCTTGTTGACCTCGTGTAGGACGACGCCCGCGCGGAAGGCGATCTTGTGCGGGTACGTCGGGGTCGGCCAGGCGTAGAGGTCCTTCACCGCGATCTCGATGGCGACGTAGCGGTCGTCGCGTTTGTCGCGGAACTCGTCGCAGAAGTAAGCGCGCGAGCAGGCGTGAAACTTGCCGCCGTTGCACTCCTCCTCCGTCGGCCCCCAGGCGGGGTGGACCTGCGTCGTCCCCGGCGCCCAGCTCGTCTCGCGGCTTGTGCCCTCCTGCGTCTTCCAGTCCTTCGAGACGCGCTTGAATAGAACGACCGTCTTGCCCGTCGGCACGACGCCCTGGCCCTCCAGCCAGGCGGCCACTCCCGTCGCGAGCTTCGGCCGCACGATGGTCGCGGTTTTAACTTTCTTGAGAACGAGGAGCGTCTTGACAAGCAGGATGCCGACGGCGAACCCGAACAGGGAAACCTTCGCCGCGTCGGAGTGGACGTGGACGGAGGCCGCGCCGCGGGCCTCGACGCTCGACGATTCCCTGGCCACGACGCTCGACGATCCCCTGGCCACGACGCTCGACGATCCCCAGGCCTCGACGCTCGACGATCCCCAGGCCTCGACGCTCGACGATTCCCTGGCCACGACGCTCGACGATCCCCAGGCCACGACGCTCGACGATCCCCAGGCCACGACGCTCGACGATTCCAGGGCCTCGACGCTCGACGATTCCAGGGCCTCGACGCTCGACGATCCCCGGGCCACGACGCTCGACGATCCCCTGGCCACGACGCTCGACGATTCCCAGGCCTCGACGCTCGACGATCCCCAGGCCTCGACTCTCGACGATTCCCTGGCCACGACGCTCGACGATCCCCAGGCCACGACGCTCGACGATCCACTGGCCACGACCACGGCGTTTTTCGGTCGCGCCCGCACGACGAGGCGGTCGAACCGCGTGCCGCCGTGGATGAAGATGTAGCTGAACTCGGTGTACTCGGCGGCGACGGCCGCGTCGAGTTCGGCCTGCGTCTTGACGATGATTTCCATTTAGGTCTCCCTGCGGCTTAGATAAAGTCCTGCAACGGCACGGCGTAAGCGGTGTGGAGCGGGTGGCGCGGCGCGCCGCCCTTCAGGCGCCCGAGGCACAGGAGCCGAGGCGCGCGGATGCCGAACTCCTGCGGGAAAAATGTGGTCAGCATCCAGACGGCGCGGTCGCCGTCGACTTGAACGCCCTTGTGGCACCGCGCGTGCGCGCCCCACACTAGGACGACGTCGGCGCAGGCGTTGACCAGTTGCTTCCAGGCACGGGCGTTGCCCTCGTCGGCGCAGGCGAAGCCGGGGTAGCCGGCCTGCTTGAGCTTCCTCGGCGACGGCGTGCGGTAGCTGTAGAGGTTCGCCTGCACGACGCCGCCGTAGCCGGCCGCGCGGGCGCGGACCATGTTGAGGATCGTGGTCGGGTCGTCGCGCGTCTCGTCGGCGCTCGACGGGTTCAGCATGACGAAGCCGAGCGGCGGCGTGGCCTGGTCCCAGATGCGCCAGAGGAGCAGGCGGTGGGCGCGGTCGGCCGAGAACTCGGCGCCGACGGCCGTGGCGAAGATCACGCGAAGACCCTGGCGGCGGCGAAGTTTCCGGGGCACCACTAGATCTGCGGGCCGGTCCGCGCGACATCACGCGCAGACTTGGAGCTACGGCCATCGCTCTTGACGCCCGCTCCGCCGGACGATGAATCCCGGACGAGCGTCGTGCCTTTGGGCTCGTCCTTTCGGGACTGCCTACTCAGATCAAAATTCATTGGATCGCCGCCTTGCACAGCGCCTTCGCCAAGTGGACGGGGACGGCGTTGCCGATCTGCTTCACCACGTCCTCGGTCTTGCCGGTGAACTGGTAGTCGTCGGGAAAGCCCTGCGCGCGCGCCAGCTCGCGCGGACGGAGCATCCGGAAGCGAATGTCGAGGAGCTTCTTTTCGCCGTTAGCGAACGTTACGAGCAGGGCGTAGCGGTCCTTCCCCGTCAAAGTTCCGATGGGCTCGTCAATGCTCTGCGCGCCACTGGTGCCGTTGTATCGCACCAGGAACGTCTGAACGACGCCGAGTTCTCCGCGGCGAGCACCGGTGACTGTCGGGACCGGCTCGTCTTCGCTCCGCACGCGCGCCGCGGCGTCGTCACCAGGAGCGTCCTGGTGCGTGACGGGCACGATGATCGCGCGGTGGTTCTCGCCCATAACTGTGCCTAGAGGGCGATCAACGCTCGATGGGGTTCCGGCACCGGACGGACCGCCGACACCGACGATGAACGGGGACGCGAGGCCGATGTGGGCGCGCGTGAGGACCGTATGCGCCGGGACATCTGTGCTGCGCGGCGCGACTTCTGGGCCACCGGCCGACATCATGAACGGCTGCGTCAGACCGAAGCGCGGAGCGCAATCGACCGTCGGAAGCGGCTCGTCCGAGGATCGAACGCGTGCGTTCCCGTCACCGTCTCCGTGGTATTCGGTCAGGAACGGCTCAACCTTCGCGATGGCTCCTTTCCCCGCGACGGTCGGAACCGGGCAATCCGTTGACCTCGGAGCCGCCGGAGTCTGTTGTCCTAGCAGAAACGGCTGAACGACTCCCAGACCGCCGGAACCTACGACGGTCGCGGCCGGGTCATTGATTCCGCGCACGCCCGCGGTCTTGCCGCCGGCGCAATCAGTCCGAATCTGGAAAGGCTCAGCCACGCCGAGATGGTTGCCGCCGCCGGTGACGGTAGGAACGGGCGATTCGATGTCCGCCGCGTTGCTAGTGCCGTAGAGCTTCACGATGAATGGCTTAAGGTCCACGTCGATGCCGCTGAACTTCCGCAAACCGGCCTCGATGCGCCGGATCGTGTTCGGCGAGAGGGACCGCTTGCGGTTGAATATGCTCGACCCCTCATCGGTCCAGTCGATGATCTCCCTGGCCGCGCGCCACTTATGGCGCTTGCCGAAGAGGTCTCGCGCCGGATTCTGCGCATGCGTCGGTTCCGGCCAGACGATGTGGCCGCGGCCCTTCTTACCCAGGACGAACAGGCGCTGGCGCGTGGTCGGGTCGCCGTAGTCGGCCGCGTTGAGAATCTTGTAGTCCACGGTGTAGCCTAGCGCGCGGATGGCCGCTAGCCACGCATGAAACAGCTCGCCCTTGCGGCTCTTGAGCGGGCGCCCGTTCGATCCAAGCGGCCCCCAGCTCGCGAACTCGCGCACGTTTTCGACTATCAGGCTCCGAACGTCAAGCGCTTCGAGCCATCGGACGACGTGCCAGGCGCTCGCGCGCGACTGGTCGGACATCGGACGTCCGCCGCGAGCGTTCGAGTGGTGCGTGCACTCCGGAGAGGCCACAAGCAGGTTCAGGCGTCCGCCCGGGACGATCTTGCGCGGGTCCACGCCGTCGAGGCCGTGACACAGGTGCAGGGCCTCCTTGTGGTTCGCGGAGTGGGTCGCGATGGCTACGGGCCAGTGATTGACGGCGAGCAGGTTGACGCTCACCTTCATCTCGTCGGCGGCCATGTAGAGGCCCGTCGATGTGCCCCCAGCTCCGCAGAAAAGGTCCGCTGCGTGGATCGTCTTCACTCGGGCCACCGGAAATGCGAATCAGTCGTCTCGTCGGCGGTCTGAGGCATCCCCATAGCGCACCCGTCTTCGTTGGCGAGGATCGGTTTTTTTGTCGGCACAAATATGCCGCCCGCGGCGGCGTTCTGTTCAGTAATGTCGAACAGGGTCGGCGACTTCGCCGCCTCATCCTGCCGGCGCAGGTGCCAGACGCCGTCGGCGAAGTAGGCCTGGTTCAACTCGGTTCCGCGGCCTCGGCGCCCGGCGCGCACGGCGCACAGCGGCACGGTCATGAGACCGCCGAAAGGGTCGTAGACCTCGTCGCCCGGGTTCGTGTATTGGGCGATCGCGCGGTCTACGATGTCGAAAGGGAGCGGGCACAGGTGTTGCGCGAGGCCCTTCTGCGCCTGAGTCGAGTTGAGCGTGCGCATGCGGGCAACATCGGTCCAGACGTGCTCCGCGTGCGCGTCCGGCTGCAGGAGCATGAAGCTCGGCGGCAACATCTTCGCCGCGTCGAGTGCCTCGGCGAGACGCACGTCGTGCTCGAAGTCGTAGACGGCCGTCGCCGAGTGTTTTCGAAACGCCTGGTAGACCTGAGCCGAAGTCATCCCTTTAAGATCATCCGGTATCAGCAGCCTGTCCCCGCTTGATCGGTGGAGGCCGTGCGCGTCGAACTGCCAGCGCGCGCGGGTGTAGACGTCCTTGCTCTTCACGACGGGCTCGTCGGCGTATCCGCGGCTGCGGTCTGTCGGCGGCTTGCGGAAGATGAGAAGGTATTCGGGCAGCCCGTTGCCCATGCGCGTGCCGTCCTTGCACTGCTCGCTCCAGCCGAGGCGGTATGTCTGCGCGTTCTCGCGCACAACGTCGGTGACGATCGTGATGCGCGCGAGGAAGCCGAAGCCGTGCGCGCGGTAGTGCGCGACGACGGCGTCGCTGAACGGCTCGACGCATTGGAAGCCGAGGCCGGTTAGGCCGGTCGGCGTGATACGGTCCTTGACGTGGATCGCCGCGAGGCGACCGGGCTTGAGCGCGCGATAGAGTTCTGGCGTCAAGTAGTCCATTTGCTGAAAAAAATGCGGTATGTTGTCAGTGTGTCCAAAGTCGTTATAGCTCGGAGAGTACTCGTATTGCGTGGCGAACGGGACGGATGTCAGGACCAGTCCCAGGCTGTCAGACGCAATGAGTTTCGTCTCCTCGACGCAATCGTTATGAGCGACGGTCCAAGCCCCCCCTTTTTCTTCGCGCCGTGCGACCCCGAGCGTGCGCGTCAGTCCCGCGGCCGACGCGAGGCCGACGATGCCGTGCTCGCGCAGGAGCGCCGTCATCGCCGCGACGAGGCGTTCGTGTTCGGCCCACTTGTCTTCAAGAACGCGGCGCACCTCGCGCTCCGCCTCGGTGTAGACGAGGTGGACGACGCATGGCTGCGTCTGCAAGAAGCGGTGGATGCGGTGGATCGCCTGGATGACCTCGCTGAAGCGGAAGCCGATGCCAGCGAAGACCATGACATGCGCCTGCTGGAGGTTGACACCGGCACCATACATCGACGGCTTGCTGAGGAAGACCCGCGTCTCGCGGTCCTTCCATGCCTGCAGCCGCGCCTCGCGCTCCTCGACGGAATCGGAGCCGGTCAAAGATGAAACCTTGACCTTCCGTGCCGCGAGAATGTCCTCGATCGCGGACTGCTCGTCGTTCAGGTCACACCAGACGACAGCCTGGTCCTTCGAGCCCTTCAGAAGTTCTCCGACCTTCGCCACACGCGCAGGCAGGCTGCCGCGCTTTTCGCGCGAAGCGTCGACGACGCCCAGCGCCGCGTCCTTGAGGAGCTTTCCCTGCCCGTCGCGCTCGTGGCCGGCCGCGCGGTGGTCGGTTGGCAACTCGTGCCAGACGACCTTGAGCGGCGGCAGCGCGTAGCCCTCGTCCGAGTGGCCGAGGTCGGAGGGCTTCTCGACAAAGAGCGCCCACGACGCGACCCAGGCCCAGAATGCGGCCTCCATGTGCGGCTGGAGCGTGAGGTTGTCGGCGTGCTCGCTGTCGCGCTTGAAGAAGCGCGTCTTCGCCTGCCCGATGTCCATGACGCCGAGGAAGTGCGCGTAGGCGAGCAATTCAAGGTATTCGTTGGGGCTCGGAACCGCAGTCGCAACGAAGCGATATTTAACCTCGTGCGCGGCCGCGCCGTCGCCCGTGCGCCGGTCGTCGCCGGCGAGCACCGCCATGAACTCGCGGAAAGTCTTGGTGCCCCCGAAGCCGCGCAGAATCGCGGCCTCGTCGATGCTGACGACCTGGAATAGGCGTGTGTCGATCTTCCCCTCGCGCACGCTCTCGAAGTTCGTCAGATAAATCCCGTTCCCCGTCGCCTCGGCTGAGTCGCGAACGAACGTTAGCGGCACGCCGAGCATGGCCGCGTCCTTGAAGAACTCCGGGCGCACGCCGAGCGGGCAGACGATGAGGCCGCGGCCGCCGCCGGTCTTCGCGAGAACGAGGCGCACGATCTCGATCTGCATGACTGACTTGCCGAGGCCGAAAGAGGCGAACAGCGCGCGCCGGCCGCCGCGCACGGCCCAGCCGACCATGTCGCGCTGGTGAGGCTTGAGGATCGGGTTGGACTCCTCTGGCGCGCACGGGAAGCCGAGCGCGGGCGCGGCGGCCACCTTGGCGCGCAAAAATTCTGCGTATTCTTCTTTAGCCATTGGTCACATCTCCGTCCGAAATCGGTTGCAAAACCGTCACGTCCGAGGCCGAAAAAAAAGCGACCTTCGGCTTTTTCCAGCCTTTGCAGGAACACAAAAATGTCTCTTGGTCCGGGTCCCACGCGCGGCACTCCCCATGTGATCGGTCGTGGTAGGCCGGGAAATGGCGACATTCCCCACATTCCGCATCGGCGGCGATATTTTCCGGCGGTTTGCTCATCGGAAGAAAGACTCCCGCTTGTTCTTGATGTGCATCCATTCAACGTCCGACAGATCAACCGTCACCTCGACCCGCGTATTCCCGTCGTCGCCTGCCATGATGCAGTGGCGTAGCACGCGCGCGACGACTCCGCGCTTCGCGGCGCGGCGTGCGGCCGCGAGCGTCCGGCGCTCGGGCTCCGGCGCGGCGACCCAGGCCGTCTGGCGCCCGCGCAGGACGCCGCTTTCCTTGATCATTCCGGCATCGGCCAGGTCGACGAAGCGCGCGCTCGTCGTGTTGTAGGCCCAACCCAGCAGCAGGCAGGCCTCATTCATCGTGCGGCCGACCGCGTTCTCCTCCGTGGTCTGCGGCGCGCGCGGCACCGCGATGACCTGGAAGCCCTCGGGGGTGGCTGCCTTGACCAGCTCGTAGACGACGGCGCTCTTGCCGCCGAGGGTCCCGACGACGCGCTTGTATGTCTCCTTCGAGGCGAACGTCACTTCGGCGCCCCGGCCGCGACCGCGGCCTCCGCTGCCTCGACATCCTTCAGCGCGCGCGCCAGGTCGAGCGTGTATGCGCAGACCGGGCATCCCTCAACCTTCGTCCCGCCGCGCGGGCCCTTCGTGATCTTCACGCTCGGCTCGGGGATCCTGCTTTCGAGGCAGGCTGCGGCCGCGCGCACGATCGCCTTCATCCGCTCATGGTTCGCCTTGAGCGGGACGACCTGGCCGACCCAGCGCTGGACGGTGTGGCCGAAGGGGTCGACCGGGCTCGGCGGCTCCGCGCCCTCGACGCGCGCGGGCGACCAGTAATCAAAAATGACGACGCCGTCCGTCGGGTAGCCGTTGACGTTGCAAGCGTAGTCGAAGACATCGGCCTGGTTCTGGTAAAGCTCGGCCGTGGCTTCCTCGTCCGTCGGCTTGCTCTTGGACTTGTAGTCGTCGACGATATAGCGGATGCCGCCCTCGACGGCCGTGTCGGCGACCTGGAGCATGTCGTCGAGCGCGGTCGTTACGCGCACGCCATCGACCTCGAACGCGAGGCCCTTCCCCCAGTAGCGCAGGCTCTTGAGGTCGATGCGGCCCTCCTGGTAGGGGATCGAACCCTCGGGCACGCCGCGCTGCCCGACGAGGTGCAGGGGCGTCGTCTTGGCGGCGCGGTGCTCGTCGTAGTAGCCCTGCGTGATGCGCTCGACGCCCTTCCAGACCTTCGAGCTGATCATGTCGGGCTGGTCGACGCCCGCGCGGTGCTTGAGCCAGAAGCAGCGCGCGCAGCTCTGGAACTTATCGAGCTGGGACTTCGAGAGGCGCAGAGGTATCGTCGTCATGGTGGTCTCCTTTTTAATTGCAGTCGCGTTCAGAACGGACACTCCTCCACGTCCGGCCCAGGGTCGGGGCACGACTCGGCGTCTTCCGGCACGGGCGTTCCGCGCGCGATCTTCAGGAGCGGTTCGATCTTCTCTTTGAAGATCGGCCGAAGTGCCTCGAAGTCCTTGAGCGTCAGGCCCTCGCGCGGAAGCTTCTTCTCCCCCGTCACGGCGTCCGTGCGGTACATGCCCGCGCGCACCGTAACCTCGACGCTCTTGCCGTCGCAGACCTTCTGGACGACCCAGATGCCGAAGCCCTTGCCGTCCTTCCAGTCCTTCTCACGCACTGTCAAGAGGATCTTCTCCGTCCATCGGGAGTCCACGATCAGCGCCTCCCGCCGACGGCGCGGCGCTTCTGCTGCTCGTCGACCTGCGTGTAGACGCGGATGCCGGGACCGCCCAGGAAGCGCTTGTCCTTGTTGGCGATGTCGGTCTGGATCTGGGACGGGCGCCAGTCCTGCGGGCGCTTCGGGTTGTAGCCGCAGTATTCGATCGGGTAGACGCCTTCGAGGATGCCCTTGAGGATCGCCTTGACCGCCGCGGCGTCGCCGGCCTCGGTGCCGTCGGAATCCAGGTCCCACTTCTTGCGCTCCACGCTCGTCGTGCCCGTGTCAATGATCTTCTCGGGAACTGCCGCCGCAGCCGCCTGCGCCGCGGCAGCCTCCTGGGCCGCTTGCGCTGCCTCCTGCTTCTTGCGGAACGCCTCCGCTTCGGCTTCCCTGCGACGGGCATGCGCCGCAGCGGCTTCTTCGGCGTCCTTCCGCGCGCGCTCGTCGGCGAGGCGCTTCGCGTTTTCCTGCTCCAAGCGCGCGGCTTCGAGGTCCGGGGCCTGCTCGACCTTTCCCAGGACTGCCGAGATCGGCTTCTGCGTCTCCAAGATGGTGCCCACCTTCGCGCCGTTGCCGACCTCCTCGGCTACCTCGGCATGCCTGAGACGTGCTTCCTCCTCCTCCCTGATCTTGCGCATGGTCTCGGCCGCGGCGGCCTCGCGCGCCTCGCGCTCGCGGCGCAGACGCGCATCTTCCTCGGCCTGGAGACGCCGCTTCTCGGCGGCCTCGGCTTCTTCCTTGCGCTTGCGTTCCTCCTCAGCGGCCGCCTTCGCGCGGCGCTCCGCCTCCTCCGCCTCGCGCATCTTGCGTTCCGCCTCTTCGCGCTGGCGACGCGCCTCGGCCTCAGCGCGCTCGCGGGCGAGTTGCGCCTCGCGCTTCAGGCGCTCCTTGCAGTCGGCGACGGCGTTCATGAGCGTCTTGACGTGCGCGTTGATGCGCTTGAGTGGGTTGTCGAACATCTGCCGCCGCAGCTCGCCAGGCCGGTAGAATTCCTCCATGTAGTACTGCTCTCGCCACTTCTCAAGAAGGTCCTTGCCGTTGTCGCGCAGGAACTCCGCCTCGCGCACGGCGACGGCGATGGAGGCCTCGTCCTTCACGTCGGCCGCGACCTTGGCGACGACGGTGTCGGCGCGATCGACGATCTTGGTGATGCTCGGGATGAGGGACGCCTGGATGACGGTGAAGTCCACGACTTCGGGAACTACGATCTTCGCCAGCGGCTGGTTCGCGGGTGCGGCGGTCTGTTCGCTCATGTTCTCTCCGTGCGGCGGATGATGGTGCGCGTTCACGACGGCAGGGCCTCCGGTTGCGGCTCAGCCGCGCGGGCCCCGAACAGCGCGCGGTCGCGGTGAGTCGTTAGGTGCGCAAGGAATCGCGCTCCGTCGTTGAAGTGGTCGACGGAGTTGTACTCGATGATGCGCGCGCGGGCACCATCACGGTCCAACTCGACGGCCGCTCTCTTGAGGAGCTTGCCGCGCGCGGCGACTTCGGGCAAATTCTGCACGAGAAGGCCGTAGGCCGCGGTCTGGAAGCGGACCCACTTCTGCACGGCGCCCGTCTTGTAGTCCAGGATCCAGTCGGCGCCGCGCCAACCGCGCACGATGAGGTCGACGGTGCCGGCGAAGGCGTAGAGCGGGTGGTAGAGCATCGTCTCAACTCCCAGAATCTCGCCGCCGTCGGCGTCAATCGCGCTCAGGAAGTTGACCCCGCTGCGCGTCCAGCCGTGCAGGTCGACGTCGAGGAGTTCCCAATCGAATGTGAGGCCGCGTGCGGTTCCGGCGAGGACCTCGTGAACGGCGCGGCCGCGACTGCTGTGCGTCTCCGTATACCAGCGCGTGTCGACGAAGCCGCAGCCGTGCAGAACTTCCGTCACGCCGGGCACACGCGCGCCCGAGAAGCTGTAGGCGTGCTCCGCGTCGATCGTCAGGCCCGGCGTGTTCTGGATCAAGTTCATGATGTAGGCGAGGCGCGCCGGCCGGTCACGAGACCGGCGCGCCAGTCCAGGATTCTTCAGTCTGCGAGCCTCGTCAGCCACGCGAAGTTCTTGCCGCCGACAACGCGCATGATGCCGTACGCTCGCAACTTTCCGCCGTCCTTCTTCGACGCCTTAGCGGACTCGAAGATGGAAGTCTCCTTCGTGTAGTGCCTGACGGGCGGTTCGCCGTCGTCGCGGATCGCGTAACAGTCCGGATCGCCGTCGAAGTCGGCCGTGGCCGCGCCGCCGACCTTGAACTCGTAAAGGCGCTCCTGCGCGTCTTTCGATTCGGAAGTCGCCACGATCGTGAACGCCTGCGCCGCCGTGCGCTCCTTCTTCGCGACGCTCTGCCACGCCGCGCGCACCGCGGCCGCTTTCGCGTCATCGTCCCCGGTCAGCGACGCCAGCCACGCGTCGAACTGCTCTGGCTGGATGCCCTGCTTGACTGCGAACTCGCGGCCGGTCGCGATCTTCTCAGCCGCGCTCGGGGCCGAGCCGTCCGGGTTGTTCATCGGCGGCGCGACGTAGGACTTGGGTAACTCCGTCGGGACAGCCGTCGTGTCGATGTAGCTCGGTCGTCCATCGGCCCCGACCGAAGCTTGGTCGAAGTCCTGGACTATCTCCTTGATGCGCGTCTCAAGCGGACCCCACTTGTTCAATTCGTTCTTGACGACCGTCTTAGCGCTCATCGCGTCCGCTCCCGAACCTTCGGTGAGGAAGTGTTCTTTTCCGTCGAGCCACTTGCGGACGGTGCCAGCCGCCTTGAACGCCGGGTCCTCGGTCCACTTGCCCGAACCAGCCTGGAAGCTTTTGGAGTAGCGCAGGCCGTGCTCGACGCATTTCTTCGCGGACCAGTAGAACTCGAAGGAGGCGCCGTTCTTCAGCTTGAAGTAGAAGTAATAGCCCTGCACGCGGTCCGACTTCCTGCGCTTCGCGTCCAACTCGACGACGCCCTTGAACTCGTCGTGGCTCACGAGTTGTCCATCGTAGACACGTGCCAGGTTGATGCGCTCATACTGCCCCGTGCGATGCGCGAGCTGCACAAGCCCCTTCCACATTATTTGCCACTGGGCGACGACACGATCGCCGTCCTTGTAAGGGACGAGGCACGAATGACCAAGGCTGGGCAGTATCGACAGGTTGATCGACGCGCTGACGGAGGCCGCGGCGATGATGCTTTCCGCGTCGCAACCCTGCAACGCGCCGCCCGGAGCGTTGAAGACCGTGAGGATGTTCTGCGCGAATGAGCGTGCGTCCTTGCCCAGCATTCCGTGCAAACGCTCCAGAGTCGCCGGATCGTTCACAAGTTCCGGCAACGTCTTGCGCTTTGTTGTGATCTCGTTTTTCGTCTTCGTTTCGGTCGCCATTTTTTCTTCTCCATTACTCCCGCGATTTATGCAGTCGCGAACACTCTGCGCCTTGCTGCGCCCATGTCAAAAGCTGGTCCTCGAACAGCACGCCGGCTTTCGTGGCCGCTTCCGCGATGACGCGCGCAAAATCAGTCGGCACGGCCACGGCCGTCAGGTGCGTATGCGGGTATGGCTTTGGGCGCTCGTGCTCGATCATGAGCGCCTCCGTGCATCCAAAGCGTCGGCCACGTCGGCCTCCCGAAGCCAGTGGCACTCGCAGGGGTCCGCGTAATCGCAGACATTGTTCCACGGGTGCTGTGGGCAGTCCTGGTGATGCTCGTCGGCGTCGAGGAACTCCAGGCGATCGAGGCGATCAGCTATCCGTGCGACGGCGTCGGAGTCGGAGAAGCTCATTTTGACACCACCGGAAATCCCGCCAGCGCCCACGGGATCACGCGCGCGGCCAGGTAAACGACGCAGACGCACACTCCGATTATCTCGGCGCGTTCCAGCCATTGCGCGGAACGGACGGCCTTCTCGAACGCCTCACCAATCCGGCTTTCATGGTCGATCATCGCGCTCCCCGCTTTGCGATAAAATGCTCCGCCGCTTCTGCGTCGCAATGCCCGCACATCTGATTGTCATATGTATCCAGGACGCGCCCTGTCCCTTCGCAGGCAGTGCAACCGTCGCGCAGGACTACAGAGAGGCATTCGGGGCAAGTCGCGGTTTTTTGGGCATCCGGCCACGTCGTCCAGGCCATCGTCTCGCTTTTGGAATCGTAGCCGCACTCGGGCCAGTCGATGAGCGCGGACGATTTAACGTGGATCAGGTCTTTCATCGCGCGACCTCCACCACGAACCGCCCCCAATGCGACCGGACGCGGACATCGAGCGACGGCGTGTCGCTGATCGTCGCAAGGCGCACGGCGTCGGCCTGGTCCCACGTGTCATAGGTGCCGACCGTGCGCCACGACTTATCGACCTGCGGCGCGCTCAACTGAGCACCCCGCCGATGAGCGTCAGCACCTGGATGATGCCGGTAGTCGTCGCCGTGAACTCGGTCAATGACATTGCTCCCCCTATTCCATCTTCCGCGCCACATCGGCGCGGTCCGCCAAAAACTGAAGTCGGTCGTCACGGTCGTACTCCGCGCATCGGCACAGGCCGTCCTCGGTCCCGTAGGCGCGGCAGTCCTCGCGGTGCGGGTCGGATTCGGGAGCGTCCGTGGGAAGATCGCGCAGGGTAGGAAGCGGACCGAAAGTAGGAAGGGTCACGCAACCTCCAGTCGCGCGGCCCGCGCGATCCGCGTGAGGCTGAACGCGCGGAAGTCGGGCTGCGTGCGCGCGAACATGATCCTCAGGTGCGCTCCGGCCCCGTCGATGTTCACGCTCTGCTGCTTCGACTCGCGGTAGACGGTGAGCGTGAACGATGGCTCGCCCATGTCGACGATGAGGGCCAGCTCGCAGTTCTTGCAAAGTCCGGTCTCGGACTCGGCCCCACAGAGCTTGCAGTCGATCGGCGCGCCGAGCGCGGTCAGGCAGGCGTCGCAGATGCGGTCCGTGCGGCGCGCGTCGTTCTCATCGCCGAGCGGTCCCAGGAAGGCCAGCTCGTGACTGAGGTCCTTGCTCCAGCCCCCGGGGCAGTACATGTTCACGCGCGCCTCCGGCCGTCGGTCGCCACGCGCAGGGCCGCGGCGTCGCGCACGGTGTGGCGCTCGACCCACTCCCGCAGGGCGGCGGCGGGGATTCTCTTGTGTACTCTGCTCGGCCGGCCATCCGCGCCGCGCAGCGGCACGAAGGGCAGCTCGCCGCGGCGGCACAGGGCCGCGACCGCGTTGCGGTGGAAGCCGAGCCGGCGCCCGGCCTCGGTCACGGTCAGGAGCAGCTTGTCGTCCGCGATGGTCACTCGCGCGCCCCCTCGCCGGGCTCCGGTCGCGGCAGCAGCAGGTCGACGACCTCTTGAGGAATCCTGGTCCGGGCATCGTAGGGCGTGAAGAACATTCCGGCCTCGACGAGCTTCCAGGTCTTCTCAGAGTCGGGCGCGTGCTGCGCCTCCTCGATCTTCTTGTATTCGGGCAGCGTCATCCCGACCTTTTGGGCCATGTAGGCCTGCGTCTTCCGGAGCGTTCTTCGGAAGATTCGGACCTTGATCCCCAAGAGTAGGTAGGTCTGCAAGTTAGTGTCCTCCCCGAAAAAAGGTTCGGGCTGGCGGGATCGGGGCATGAGGGGCCATCCTCTCGATGTGTGGGTTTGCTAAAATCGGGGCGCAGAGCATAGTCATGGGGATGACCTTTAGGAGGGACGCTTTCGCGTTACCCAGCTCCGCGCCCTTTCGGCGCGGAGCCGCAGCTCCGTCGCCTACGATCGGTGAGCACTGGGCGCGCTCGATCTTCTGTGTCATCCCCATGACATGCATATTATGGCGTGATATGGATAAATATGTCAAGTGATATTTTTCGCGCGGCTGGGTCGGCGATGCGCGCGGAGCGTGTTTCTCGACGGTGGACGCAAGAAAAACTGAGCGCCGAACTGAAGCGTTTCGAGGCCGACGTTCGCCAGGACGCACTGTCGCGCTTCGAGAAATCCAGCGCGCTGCCGAGTTGGCTCGTTCGCGCGCTTGACGAGGTCTTCGGCGGAGACGCGTGGCGCGCACTCGCGACGACCGCCAGCGAGCGCCAGCCCGACCGCGTGAGCGACTCGCTCGACGAAGCCGTGGTCTACCTCAAGGATGTCTCCGTCGTCGGCGTCGCGAGCGCCGAGACATTCGCGTTCAACTTCGACGACCCGCCGATCGACTCGCTGCCCATCGTCGTCGCGCGCAGCAGCACGCGCCGCTACGCCGCGTTCCGCGTGCGCGGCGAGTGCATGGAGCCCGAGTACCACGACGGCGAGTTCGTGGTCGTCGCCGAGACGGAGAACGTCCCCGACGGCGAGCCCGGCGTCTTCCGCCTCGACGGCGGCTGCACGCTCAAGATCCCATTCCGGCGCCCCGACGGCGTCGAACTGCGCCCGCTCAACCCGAAGTTCAAGTCGAAGGTCTACTCGACGAACAAGCTCGAAGTCGTGGGCATCGTCATTGGGACGTGGAGAAAACGGCGCCCGCTATGAGAGGACGGGGCGCGGCGGTCTTCGGTCTGGTCGCGCTCGCGAGCGGCTGTGCCTTGTGGCCGACTCGTCTGTCGAACGAGGAACGCGCGGCCGCGTGCAAGTTCGCGCCGGCGTCACGTGAGTGCGCCGAGGGGCTATCGTTTCAGCCAGAGCGTGTCCACGCAATCATTGTGAGGCTTGACGAGCAGCGCGCCGCGGAGGCGCGGGAGCACCAGACGCAGGCCGACGCGGCCGAACAACAGGCGCGCGCGGAAGCGCACGCGCGCAAGGTGGCCTCGCCGCGCTACATTCACCGCCACGAGGAGACCTTCGCCTCCTACCAGGACGCCTTGGACGTGCTCGATCCCGAAGAGGTCGGTCCAGGAGTCCTGCGCCTCATGAGCCTCAAGGGGCGTCCGATCCTGCTGCTCTCAAAAGTGGACCAGGTGATCGGCAAGACGGCGGCTCTCGTCGACCCGTGCCTCCGCATTGAGGATGCTCCATTCTTCGCCGACAGTTGCCCCGTGTATGCGGATATATTTCCCGGCGTCGGCGGTCGCCGCCAACTCGTCGACGGCGAGACCATCATGATCGTTGGGGAGGTCTACGGAATGAAGCCGTGATGCGCTCCATGATCTTCCGCATAGAGGCGCGCCCCTCCCGATCGCAGTTCTGGCCGTGGTTCGTCAGGCTGGCGAAAGAGTGCCCGCACTACAGCGTGACCGACGACGGCGTCTACAAGGTCCACGTCGTCGACCGGCTGTCTTTCGACGAGGCCCTGCGATTTCGCGAGGTCGTGCGGGGCTGGAAGGGCGTGCGAATGTTCCAGGACGGCATCCCGATCTCCGTAGAACGATTCCGCGCACTGGCCTTCGCGCAGCAGTGGAACGCGAACTATGCGCGTAGCGGCCTCGCCGGAGACAAATATCGCATTGGAAGCTGCCCACGCTGCGCCGCCAATCACCGGCTCACCGAAAAGACGTGCCCGAAGTGCGGCATCCGCGTCGAACCAGTCGACACGACGGTGAACTGCGAGCGGCCAGCGCTGCCGCCACCCGGCGAGGAGGGCGCGCGCTGATGGCGCGGCGGTCGCGGGGCTGGAAGGTCTCGGTCGAGCCCGCAGGCGAAAACTGGCGCTGCCGCTGGCGCGGCACCTACGGCAACGGACAGGAAATCTTCGTCTCGAAGCAAGACGCGCGGGACCTCGCGGAAAAAAAGCGCGCCAACTTCCAGCGGATCGCGGCCGGCCTTGAGCTACTCCCCGAACCCGCGCCGTTTCGCACCGTCGGAGCGTTCGCTGAAGAATACCTCAGGTACTCGAAGCTGGAGAAGAGCGCTCGCACGCACCGGAACTTCGATGCCCCCGCCGTCGCGTCCCTGCGCGCCTTCTTCAAGGACGGGACGCCTCTGCCGGACGTGACGCGTGCGGACTTCGAGCGCTGGAAGCACAGCCTCCCGCAGACGACGCCAGCGCAACGCACGACGGCCGCGATGGCGGTGCGCCAGGGCGCGGCTTTCTTCAATTATGCGGAGCGCCTCGACTACATCAAGAAGAGCCCCGCGCGCGGGACGAAAAAACCCGTCGGCGGCGACGGCGGCCGCGAACTGACGAAGGCGGAGCTGGACGCGCTGTTCGGTGCCGCTCCGGAGGCGCTTTACCGGACGGGGATATTCTCGCTGAACACCTACCTGCGCATTGAGGAGGTCACGCTCTTCGACTGGAGTTGGGTCTTCGAGATACCGGGCCACGGGCTATTCGGCGCGATCCCCAAGAAGCTGCGCAAGAACGCGCGCACGGCCAAGCGCGACCTGGTCTTCGCGATCAACGAAGCGGCGCGCGCGGTCATGGGCGAGCGCCGTCCATCCGGGCGCGTCTTCCCGTGGAAGCCCTCAACGATCCAGCACCAGATGACGGCCACGCGCCGTGCGAAGGGTCTGAAGGACGACGTCACCTTCCACTGTCTGCGGCATACGGGTGCCACCGGGTACCTCGCGAACGGCGGCCACCTTGAGGACCTGCTCGAAGAGTCCGGCACGGGCCACTGGAAGGATGCGCGCTCGCTCCTGCAATACATTCACGTGAAGCCCGAGACCTTCGGGCCGCGCTTCGCGGCGGTCCGGTTCGCCGTTCCGGCCCCTAACTGGCCCCTAAATGAAAAGGGGCAGGGCCGACGTCCAGGTCATGGACTACCGGCCCTGCCTACTTCTCCGTCGAGCGACTAAGACTTGCGCAGGGAGGGACTCGAACCCTCACGCCTTTCGGCATACGCCCCTCAAGCGTCCCTGGTCCCGAGAGAGGGGTGCCTCCTCGTCGAGAGCGGGTGCATGCGACTGCACGAATCCGCCCGATTGCGCCCGCTCCGGCCCCTAACTGGCCCCTTCAGCAGATGTTATATTTTCAAGGGGCATAAAAAGGAAACCGCCCCCACAGTTTTCACCGTGGAGGCGGCGGCGCGCGAAGGAGGGGCGCGCGCCTAAAGCGCGAACTGAACCGGAACGAATTCGGCCGTGATCGTGCTGTTGATGACGTAGCGCACGCGGCAAAGAGTCATCACCGGTGTTGACCAGGTCTTTTTAGAGTGGCGTCGCACTTTCTCATCCGCAAGCGGGAGGCGTCGAGTTTTTGGCGAGATCATCCGCCGCGCGCGCCGCGGCCGCCGCTTCCGCGCGCAGGAGCGCCTGGACCTGCGCCGGCGGCACGCCCAGGGCGGCGGCCGCGCGGCCTTGGCGCGCCTTGAGCCACGCGACGGCGCGATCCACCCCGGTCGTTTCGACCCACGTCAACGCGCCATGCCAGCCGACGGCTCCGGCGAGGACGGCGACGACGTGCGAGGCGACGGGATGTGCGGCGATGAGTTGGTCGATCATGGTTTTTTCTCCATTTTTTCTTTGTGGCGGTCGAACGCGAGGCCGCACTCGATGGCGAGGTCCTCGTCGGACTTGCCCCGCAGTTTTTCGATGCGATGCTCCCACCCGCAGGAGCACCGAATGTAGGCCAGCGCCGCAGCCGCGGCTTCGTGGATCACTCGGCGGGATTCCATATCCAATAATCCGCCTCTCCGACCGCGACCGGGAACGCCTCCGTGCTGAGGCAGATGCCGCAGAACTTGCCGACATTGGCGACGGTCGGCACGTCGTGCCCGAGGCTTGCGCTGTGGCCCATGCCGACGGGGTAGACCGCGGCGACGTGGCCGTGCGCCTCGCCCAGGCGCTTGGACGACATGCCGGCGACCGCGAGCCCCCCGCTGAGGGCGTAAATCGCCGCCTCGGAGCCAGTGGCCGCGCGCCAGTCCGGCGAGGACGCCATGAGGGCCACGATTTGATCGGCCAGGAGTCCCGCGAACCCCGAGTAGCCCATGATCGCGGCGATCAACTGGACGGCCTGGTTACAGTGGGTGACGCCGCCCGCAGGCGCAAAGGCCGGATCGTCGAGCGCCTGGTCGCAGGCGTCCTTAAGCAGTTGGCCGCGGTCCAGGCTCATCGGCTGATCCACTCGCGCACCCAGTGCGCCAGGGAGTCGCGCGCGCCTCCTACCACCACGACGACGGCGCCTCCCAGGACCGTAGCGACCGTGGCGATCCTCTCCAAAACGCGCAGGCGTTCGCCGTGGTCGTTGAGGCGCTTTGCCACGGTATCCATGCGCTCATCAATGCGGATCAGCAGCTCGCGGTCAGACGGGCGGTTGCGGTCATCCATGATGGTGTGTCTCCTTGACCAGGACAGGCGCGTCCCAGACCGCGACGGGCAGTAGTTTGGCGTCGCGTAAGAGCGTTTCCGGCGTCACGTCCTCGGCGTCGTAGCCGGCGAGCAGGCGCGGGCGCGGACGGCGCACGCCCATGACCCAGGACGCCGAGCAGTCCGGCTGGCCGTGGCCGACGACGCGCGAGACGACGCGCAGGGCGAAGCGGGCAGGCCCGGGGAAGCGCGGCAGGAGGTAGCGCCGGATCGGGACCGCGAAGAAAGACGCGACGACCGAGCGCCAGCCGTATGGCTGACCGACCAGGCCAAGCCAGTAGGAGACGACGCGGTTTTTCTCGACGGGCGACAGGTGCGGCAGGATACGCTTGATCGTCAGCCTGCACTGTCCGTACAGGTAGGTGTCAAGGTAGCCGTGCGACGCGCCGCCAATGTCCTCCTCGACGATGGAGTTGCCGCCCAGGCTGTTGAGGACGTGGCTTGCGTGGCCGTGCGTCCACCACTGGATGCCTGCGGCCACGACCCCGCCGTGGAGGTAGTGGACGATGATGAGGTCGCCAGCCTGTAGCGTCTCGTCGATTTGCGCGCGTGTGATGCGTGTCACTGGCATTGCTCCTCGGGTTGACTGATTCGGTCAACCCTCAAAATTTCCACGCCGCCCCGGTGAAGATGCCGAAGCGACCTTGCCATTTATCGACGGGGAGCATGGTCCCGTTGACGACGGGCGCGGCATACCAGGTAGGACCCGCCGCGAAGCTCAGGCCCGTCTTGGACGCGCCCGTAAACGCCGACTTTACCGCGACCAGCCACGGGCTCGACGACGCCGAGACGCCGCGCAGGACCAGCGCCGCGACCTGGGGCGCGACGTTGAGGCTCGTCCCGGCGTTGATGACCGCGTTGCCCGTGAACGATCCGCCCGCGCCGAGCTGCAACGGAACCCAGTCCTCTGGCGGCATCACGGAGCGCCACGACCCGGGGATGATCGAGCCGTCCGCCGGGCTGTGCGTGATGATCGCCAGGTCCGTCACGCCGACGGACTGGTTGAGCTGGCTGGTGGACCAAATCGCGCCCGCGCTGACCTGCGGGTGACTGATGTCCAGCGGCCGGAAATACGGAGACGCGATCGACGGCGCGGCGAGCGCGGCCAGTAGTGCGGCGGTGATGAGTTTCATCTTACCCCTCCGTATGAGATGCACACCAAAAAATGAAGCCGAACAAGACGCAAACGGCGATGATCGAGGCGGCTTGGGGCCAGTTCATGAAAAATCCGGCACGTTCGCTTCGGCGCAAAAACTTCCCCACCGGCTACGGAGGACGGACGCGCCGAAACTCATCTGCGCTTGCACCTTCCACAAGCCGGCCTCTCCCAGATCCTGCGCGTTCGTCGTGTAGGCGATACACCCATCGAGTCCGTTGGAGTAAAACGACGCGCCCACCGGCCGCACGGTGCCGTCGGGAGCCATCAACCAGAACAGCAGGTCGCGTGCGGCGGATATGTCGACGGCGTTCCCGACCTGGTCGACGATTTGCGCGACGAGTTGAACGTTGGGCATCTCGGACTGGCACGACTGCGGCTCATCGTCGAAAACGCTCGGGACGGGACCAGCCAGCGGAAGTGTGAACGTGAGCTGTACGATTGGTCCCGCGACTGGCAACACCGCCGACCCCGGATAGGGGACCGCAACTCCGAAGAGGCCGACGTCAGTTATCGATAGCATCAGCATCACACCACGGTAAACAGGTCAGCGGCCGCCGGGGTCGCGGGAAGCGGCGCGGCCAGCGTCAGAGTGGACCCTGAGGCTGAGATCACGCGGCCGCGGCAGTTTACCGCGACGCCGGACGTGACGAGGAGCGCGCCGCCGACGGCCGCCAGCGCTTGGGCGACCGTGAGGGTCGTCGGGAGCACCTGCCCGGTCGGGGTGCCCGAGAACGCGCCCATCATCGCGAAGCCCGCGGAGGCGTCGAGGTTGAGGGCGTCCTGCGCGTTCCCCGCGATTGATCCGACATTGGAGCCCTGACTCTGGCCGATGCCGCTGGCGGGCGCGTCGGTGATGAGAGGCGACGCGCCGCCTTGTTCGTAGACGACCTCCGTCGTGAGGACGGGTCCACCAGCGGCCGCGGCGTAGATGGCCGCGCCAGGATAGACGCCCGCGTAGTAGCCGGAACCGGCGTCCTCCGTCATCGCGATGGCGTACTGCGCCCAGTGCGCGGCGTTGTAAACCTCCCATCCTCCCGCGCCCGTGTTCAGCGTCGGGTTCCAGACCTGGCGCACGCCCGCGACGAAGCCGCGGATGATAAAATAGAGCGTCTTGCCGCTCGTGAAGAGAGTTTCGACGGGCTGGAAAGTGATCGACATTTTTATTTCTCCTAAACGAAATTCCTCAGCGCCAGCACGGCGTCACCTCGCAAATCGTGTGCTTCATCAGCCACGCGCACCCCGAGAATGACAGAGCCGAGACAAAAAGAACGGCGAGTTTCATTTTGTTCCTCCCGACGCGGATGGCGGAATAAAAAACGAATGCGCGCACGACATGCATAGCGTGCGTTCAATAATGACGGTGCGGGGAGACGTGGGCGAAGAAATAAAAAACTCGAAGCATCGCGGGCAACTCTTTTCACCATCAACGGTGAGCATGTCCAGTAAGTTCATTTCAACCCCCGACGCACGACAAACAACGCGACCAGCAACCCCGCGACAGCCCACGCCCATTTCCGGATCATGACGAGAGTCAGAGCGACGAAGGCGGAGGCGGTCATTTATGAGCGAACCCCTTACGCCACAATTCGTAGTGCCCGCACATCGGCACCATTGCCGCAGCAGTCGGACTCCCCGTTAATGGCGATTCCGTCGTGGCCTCTAGGCTGACGGATGCCAAAGGCGCAGCGCCAGAATAAGTGAAAACACCGCTCGTTGTTTCTGGTCCGCCAGCAGTACCAGCGTAAAGTATTTGATCGTTCTTCCCAATGATGAGCGTTGTTGTCGTCACTGAAGTGGAGAACTCTGAGTCGCTTACGAACGACGGGACAAATGCCCCCCACACAATCGGATTCGGCGGCGCGTTGAGCGGTACGGCATAAGCGCACGCGCTCGCGCTAGTTGCGCACGCCTGGATTGTCAGTGTCCCGTTGTAGCCGAAAACTTTTACATCCGTGTATTTCTGTTGGGTGTCGTTGTTGAAAGACAGGACTGCGTGGAATGTATTGCTGGAAAACGCAAGCTCTTCGTGTACCCGCCATGTGATGCTAGACGCGGACGCTTCCCACGGTTGCAGGTAGTTCGAGAGATTCCAGGAAACCGAACTCGGGCACACGCCGGACCCGAGCGCGTAGTCAACCGACGAGACCATGATCCAGTAATTTGCACCGCCGCGCACGTCAGACAAACCACCGTTCGATACTGTTCCGCTCGATCCCGCCAAGAAGTTGATCGCGCTCCCGCTCGCCATGTTGTTGACGATGGTGGTCCCCATGTTCCCCGACGACGAACCGCAACCGCTCCCGGTCCCGGTAACGTGGCCGCTGGCGTCGGCCTGAAGGCATTGCGTCAGGCCGCTGATGGCGGTGAACGTCGCCGACGACGCCTGGATCACTCCCGCGACGGTCAGGGCCGCGCCGGGGGCGGGGGCCGAACCGATCGCCGCGACGGCACCCGCACCGTCTACGATCAGGGTTCCGGAGGAAATTTCGACGGGAGTCGTATAGAATTTCGCCGTGGAGTTTATCCAAGTAAATGGGTGTGAGTTGCCCGTAAACGCCCCAAGCATGTCGGCGTCAAAATTAAGCGCGATACCAGACCCGCCATCTTGATATATCGCGCTCCAGCCTCCCACGCCGGGCCAGTTCGAAATAAGGACTTTCGCAGTACTCCCGTCCGCGTTGCCCGTGTTGATCGTCACCGACGACGCGGTTACCAGCGACCCATCCGCGTTGCCCGTCGAGATGTTGGGGCCGGTGCCCCAGGAGAAATTGCCGTTGACGGAGAGGGTGGCGGCGGGGGTTGGGGTCCCGACTCCGACAGAACCGGAAAAGACCCCGTCGCCAAATGATCGCAAGCATTGCGGCCCAGAATAGCCGTTGCAAAACTCTCCATTGTAATTCCATCTAAACCGTTCGTTGGATTGCCACGAAAAAGTCAAATCTCCAGGGGTATAGTTGTTTTCTGAAATGATCGTCCAAGCACCCGATGGCTCTGCTAACTGTAGCTGCGGGTAGCCATTGTTGGATGCAAGCACTGCCGGTGTGTAGTTTGCTGTGATGGAACCTACATACAGATTCTGCGTTTGTATCCCCGTCGGCGTCATCGTCGAGACGTTCGCGCCGGAGACGGCGTAGACCGCGCTCGGAGAGATCGGGTTGCCGTTGACCAGGTTCGCGGCGGCGGCGGCGGAAGTGGTTGCGCTGGTGCCGCCGTTGGCGACGGCGACGGTTCCAGTAACATTTGAAGCCGTTCCACCAGCGTTACCAGTAACATTAGATGGTTCCTGGCAAGTAAACCCTGTAGCCGTAGTCCCGGTAAGAACCTGAGGAAGGGTACAAGAAGCTGGCTCAGCAGCGGGCATACACCCACCCCCGGTCAACACACCATTTACCCACGTTCCCGTAGAGAGAAAGTATCCAGCCGCACAAGAAGAACTAATACCAACCGTTCCATTGATTCCAGATAGGTGTGATCCATCCCCAAAGAAAGCGGATGCTGTAGCAGAAGACGTGACCTCAATCGTTCCACCAAACTTAACATCCGCCGTCGTAGAAGACACAGTAATGGAACTATTAGTGGACGGATGTCCTTCCATAACCGTTCTCTCAGCCTTGGCAGTAGAACAGAGCAACATTAATGCGATGATATATTTCTTCATTAGATTAGTCCGACATTCGTTGTTCTGAAAACTCCACCCGCATCGAGAGTAACATTCCAGAGGTTAAGAGCCGTATCTGTAAGCGTAAAACTTGTCTGTGTCGTTGTTGTCTTAGCCACTTGAGCCGCCAAAACCGCGTCTGCGGACGTAAAAGTGATCCAATAGGTATTTGACCCATCTGTCAAATACGTGATATTTGCAGTCGAGAACGGTATTGGGGTTGTTATGAGCGCCCCTGTTGTGTCCACGGTCAATGCCGCGTTCTTACTTAAATCACTTGAGACAAGGACAATCCCGGCATAGGGTGCGGGAACAGTCGCTCCAGTTGTCGTTGTAACCAACGTTGTCGTTTGTAAAAGAGCGTTTGAGATGAGTCCGTCTGCTCCGGTCGCCACGAGCTTGTTAGGCCCGCTGACTGCGGACGTAACCGCCATGATACCGGAAACCGTCTGTGCGTCTAATGAAAAACCGTAACTACGTTGTATATTACTCAATGACTGAGCATATTTAGGAAGGGTAGAATCCTCAGTGTAGTGAGGTCCTTCCCCGTCCTTAACATTCTGTGCCCCAAAGTCGAGAGTAACAGACATATTACTATATTACCTCAGATTGTAGTACTTATAGAGGATAACGAACCCAAGTATCCCAACCTGAACGTCTGCATCAGCCTGTTCTAGCTTGAACTGAATGGACGAACACCTAAGGCCGCCCATCCCCGTAACCTCGTAAAGACCACCCTGAGTCATGTCAATAGTGCTATCCGTCCAGGTAGACCCTCCTGGTGTGAGGAAGTTGTCAGTCCGGTAGCTGAAAGTCACAGTCCCGACAGGCTGGTTGACGAAGCTGACATAGACCTTGTAGATGTCCTTTTGAAGTTCCAAAGACCCGAGAATATCTTCCTTAGTAACGGCAATCATGGAATACGCAGAACCGTTGTTATCGTATCCCTGCCTAAACTTGTAGATGTTTCCAGACTGGGAATCGCCAATGTAGAGAGTCTGGTTATATCTCGCCATCGCACAGGAACCAGTCGTGAACGTGCTCCACGACCCAACACGGTCCTGGAAAATCATCATATTGTTTCCAGTGTAAGAAGGCTCCGTGACAGACAGATACATCTCGTTATTAAAGACAATAGCAGTCGGAAGGACGCTGTTTACACCCGTTCCGATGTAGTTGAAAAGAAGACCACTAATCGAAGACTGGGCGAAGTTGTGGAGGTAGAAGAAGACCTCAGCCTGCATATACGCGTTGGAGTTGTTGGACGAAACGAGCGCACCACTAGACAAGAGGTATTCATTCTGAGCCGGAATCGACCCGCTTGTATACGTTCCAACTTGATACAGGATCGTATTGCCCGAGGACAAAGGATCAACAACGTTAAAAGAGGACCACTGAGTCATCGTATTGTCTGACTCAAGCGGGCTTAGCCAAGTCCCAATAGTCGTAACACGACGGACAATAGCAGTATTAGCACTCGTTCCCACAGAAACCATCGCAAAGACATTCTGGTTAGGTGAGATGTTTCCGCCTCTCAGGGTTGATGCGAAGCCGGGAGACGGGACATTACCAAGAACATCAACACGGCGTTTTGTCAGGTAAGCCGCCGCAGTCGCATTCGTAGTACCAGTGTAGGCCGCGGAAAGAGTAATACTCATATCAGAGTTTACTGTGGAAACGGTCGCATAGACATCCTCAGAGTCAGTTCCGAGCTTTATCAGGTCTCCGGCTTGGACCCACAAAGTCCATCGAGTGTTTGTACCAACAACAGCGGTAGAACCGTTCGTAAACTCGGCAGCTCCAACATTGTAGTTGATGTTGTAGGTAATGTTCTCTTGATAAGTCCCATCACTCTGAGGAAGGATAGAGTAATAGGTTTCATTACCAGTTCCGTTATTATAGTAACCTTTGAGGTAAACGGGATAGTAGGTACCAGAGATTGTCGATCCACTCAAAACAGTTGATTTAAGTGGTGTTGAGTCAGAGACATTGTATCTAACGATGTTACCAACATCTCCGCCTGTTCCCACACAGAAGTTATAGACTATAGCGACTGTATTGTTCTCATCAAGACCAATACCAACAGAACCATTCCCAATCTGTGCACCAGCACCGTTGTTAGTCGTATGTCCGTTACCATCAACAACGAGGTAGTTCACTGCCAATGAACTTGTAGAAAGAGGAAACGTCCAGTTTAAACCACCATTCGTGCTTTTGGCATACCAAACAGTGTTTGGATACGCTCCCGCGTTATATCCCGTAGTAGCCCAACTAGAGTAAACAGCTTCATTTGAAGCCGCCAAAGCAGCATAGTAATTACCTGATCCATCAATAGCAAAGTCAACAGCCGTATAAATCTCTGAACCCGGTGATCCAACACCACCGCCCGTTGGACCACCAATCGTGGTCATTGTCCAGGTTGTTCCTGAACGAGATAAAAAGCCTCCACCCTGACCACCGTATTGAATAAACTGTCCCGAACTTACGGAAGTATATGCGTTTCCACACGCAATTACCGCACCTGGATTTGTGGAAGAGAGATATCGAAGACAAATGCCAGTAGAAACACTACGATAGGTGTCGTAGTAGGTATTCGCTCCAGACTCACCTGTCTCGGTGCCCTGCCAAGCAATGTTATTTTCCCAAACACCACCAATAAGTTCAGACATTACATAACAGGCATTTGCACCAATATTTCCAGTACTGCTAGTTTTAGCAGTATAGAACCTTGTCATAATACCAACAGTCCCACTAGAGGATACAGCTATTGAGACTGAATCAGCATGAGCAGCAGAAATGGAATTTGTTCCAACAAGGAAAGAAGACGAAACAACTTCTGTCTGAACGACACTATCGTCTAATGCCGAATAAACAGCATAGTTAACCTGGTTTACTCCGCTTGCGACCGGGGCAACCCAAGCAACATAAAGATTATTAGAAGAGTCAATGCACGTTGCTACAGTGTTCGTGATATCTGTCCTAACGTTTGGCATGACATCAGAGTTGAAAAACGTTGACAGTCCATTGGTAACTTGATAGCCACTTAGACTATTCATAGTCCCCGTATCCCACTGAGCAAGGGACGTGAAAGCAAACTGCTTATTGGCTGTAGCAGAAGAAAGTAAAGTTAGATTCTCAAGAGTAGGCTGAATGTCCCAAGACATCTTAGTAACATACAACCTCGTGTCGATGGCATAGATACCCGTCTGCGACAGGAAGTAAACCTTGGCCTGTCCAAGAAAGAAGTTCGTATCAGCATTAGCCGAGTCAGAGACAACAATCGTGCGTCCAAAGATCACTCCAAGGTTATCGGGACAGTCAAGCAGTTTGATATAAGCCGGAGAGCCTTGAGCGTTTTGATCGAACTCACCAGCCATCTGATAGATATTGCCATTATCCTTAAAAACAAGCAAAGAACCAGCGTAGGAAACAGCCCCAACGATTGAACCGTTGTCTTCAGCGAAAACTGTGGCCGTAGACACGGGGTCCCAAGTCGTCTCATCATTAGCATAGCACCAAGCCACTCCAGACGGTGCCCCGGGCCAGTTTAACGCAAATACACGGTTCTTGTGAAGGACAAGGAAGTTAGCGGCGGGAGGGAGGTAATTTACCCCATTCAGGACCGTAGGTTGGATGCGTCCCAATGTAGTATTATTATACTCCATCATAGCATCCGTACCGTTGCTAATTATGACATTGTTGTTAAAAACCACTCCTACGGGAAGGTAACTTTTGTTCAGAATGATCCGAACCATGTAGCTCACGGATGTAGCAGTTGTGCCCGCATAGGGAGCCAAAAGAGTAAGGGACGTGTTGGAGTTTACAGAAGCAATTTCGTACCAAACTGTAGGTCCAGAAGCACCCAAACCACCTACCCCAAACTTGTCACCGGCCTTGAGATGAAGTGCCCAGGAAGTACCTAACCCCGTAACTGCTGTAGAGCCATAGGTAACATCCGCTGTTCCAACAGTATGTCCAAAATAGTAATAGTTTCCGTCGCCAGAGGATTGTTTTAGGTCTACCTTGTATGTAACATTCGCGTTCCCATCATCCTGAGCCGCGCATACAAGCGTGTTGACCGAACTCCCAATTTTATAGTTGAGCAAAAGGCGAATAAAACTATCAGGAGTATTAGGAAACGGTGCGCCATCAAAAGTATAGCCCTGAACCTTTTGAAGGATATCCTCATCATTCATTACCGCATTTTGAAGTTGAGAAAACTGGTTAGCGGCGATTTGAAGCGGGTTGGCTCGGGTCGCTAGACCCCCAGTAAAATCCTGGTAAGCCTTTCGATAAAAGTCCGGCGCAGTCGGCTGAGATGCCATTTAAGTAAGCCTAAATCCGGGAAGTTCAAAACGAACTTTTCCAAGACGAATGCGAAGATCGGTGTCATACTCATTCTCGTCCGCAACATTCATGTCCTTTCGAGCATCCTCGTAGTCCTTCAAAGCAACCGCCTGCTGAGGATCATCGAACTGCTTGTAGAACTTATAAAGAGCACCTTTCTCAAGAACGTCCTGATATTGGTCGGGAATGTCCGGGATCGCACTAGAAAGCTGGGAAACCGTCATGTCTGGACTGCGAAGACGATAGAACTCATAATTAATCGTGTATACAGCGTCAGGAATAGGAAATAGCTCAATCTGCTTGTTACCAGAAGCATCCGGACCAATTTCCCGGAACCACATCGGACGTTGAGTCGTAGTAACCGGATTCCATATCTGGGTCAACCACTCTCGGTCAGAGTCGATCTTAGTTACAACGTAATAAACCCCGGGGAAACCACTCGCAGAAGGCGTAGTATACTGAATCATCGACAGCTCTTGAACGGACGGATCAAGAGAATACCGAGCGGGAACACCGACACTGCCAACAGTCGTATTGAAGGTTAACGCATTCCACCAGATGCGCTTAGGGAGCATCCGCTGGACTTCACGGGCTGTCTCATTGATACACGCGATGATATCGAGCGTGATCTGGTCAGTTGTAATGCTCTGATTACCCCGGTGTGACTTTCGCTTTATCGTCTGGACTATCGTGTTTAGAATCATCGTTTCCTCGCTTAAAAGCGTGTTCAGCGGCGTTACCACCAAACGTCCCCAAGACAATCATCGTAACAACCTGAACGAACTGTTCTGCTGGAAGAACTTTTGACCAGATTAGAAAAGACGTGACTGTGAACATATACAGACCAACAGAGACCTTTCTCAGTCCCGAAGTCCGTGCAAAATTCGCAATCGCATCAAGAGTCGGCATTAGGAGAACAACCCCTGAACAACCGCACTGACATTCGCACCAGTAGTGCATTCCCACTTACCAGTAGAGTTAGCTGTAGAAATAGTGATAGGGATAAAAATTGGAGCAAGGCTGGCCACGGACGATGCGCCGCCAGGGAACACCGTAATCGTAGTTCCAGCCCCGCTCGTGTCAATCAAAGACACAGCACCAGGAGAAGTTGTAGCGGGGATAATCAACACACCCGTTACTCGGCCACCCAGATGACCACCGCCAAGGACCAACGCCGTAGACGACGCAGGGACTACCGCATATTGATCCCCAACCTGCCTGATTTCTGTTGCCATGTTCTCCTCTTAAAATTAGTGCCCCATTTTTGATCGGAACGGGGCCAAACCGATTTTTAACTTACGAGCGGACTTCGACGGCATGGTCAGAGCGCATAACGCTGTAACCATACAGTTGCGAAGCACCGAAGTCATCCAGGAACCCAACGCGGGCGAAGGACTCAACCTTGATATCCTTCTGCATAGCAAGCCCCAAGAACTGCTTATGGAACATGAGGTTGCTCGTATTCCCAGCACTGACGTAGACCTCAGGAGTCACGTGAGTGACGACGCCGTAGAGTTCCCCAGGAACCCTACCGACATTCACGAGACGGTCAGAGCCAGTCGCATCGTAACGAATGAACTTGTCAATACCCAGGATGTTATTCTTCTGAGCCGGAGAGATGACAAGGTGACGATCCTCGAACGGCACACGAGCCGAGTCAAGGTTCTGAACGGCAAGCCGCAGGTCCGGATCCGCGAAGTTCGTCTGGTACGTGCCGACATTGGCAGCCGCAGACGGAGCATTCGACAGAAGCGTATCCTCCAACTGCACACCCAGGGCATAGCCCATCTTCTCGGTATACAGTTTGCGGAAAGGATACTTGGACTGCGCCAGCACGATGTCCAGAACCTTCATACGCGCACCGATCCACTGGTTGATGGTGATAGTCTTCTGAGTCTCAGTCGGAGACTGAGCATCCAACTGACCATCCGCAGTAGAAATCGCAGAAGCGGTCAGATTGGTCACAGTCGGGACGTGGATGATGTCGCCATAAGACGCAACATCCATATCGAAACGCCACACGAGATTCGCCATCACGAGAACGCTCTCGCGCTGGATAATCATTTCCTTCGACCATATATCAGGGAGGAACGTTCCCTGAGTGGTTGTGGTACTAAAAACGTCAGCCATTTACCTATTCCCCTCTATCTAAGTTATTTAAGGACGCCTTTCTTTATGGCGTCATTAATCTCGTCCTGTCGTTCCATATATTCCTTGGAACTCATAGCCCGGATCGCAGCGAGTGACAACTGACCCTTTTGGGGTTGCGACACACCGCCCGGTGCAGGCGACACGGACGACTTATTGGCCTTATTCTTGTAGGCGTCTTCAAGCCCCTTCTCATACGCATCCTTCTCCTTCTGCTCAACAATCTTGGACTTAACATGATTGTAGAACATCTCAAGCCGATTCGGAGAGGAGGCAATATACACCCGTTCCTGAGGATCAAGCGCCGAGAACTGCTTGTCCATCAGCGGTTGAATGGTGTCAAAATCCTTAAACTTGGCCTTCATCTGACCAAGCCATGTATTGACCTCATAAGCCTTCAACCGACTCTCAAGTTCACCACGCTCGGCACGAGCAACCTCACGAGCGGCCTCAACAATCTCGCGCGCGTTGCTCGCATCCAACTTGAGCTTTTCCGCAAGCCTCTTGGCTTGCATATCCATCACATCTGGCTGAGGCGCAGTTGCACGGCTAAGTTCTAGCTCACGAAGACGAGCTTCCTGAGCATCGGCCCTAGCGCGAGCCTCATTTCTCTCACGAATAACCTCGGAGAAACGAGCATAAGGAATCGCATTGAGGTTCTGCGTATCGGGTGACGGTTGCTCACCGCCCGGAGGGGAACCCGCGTCAACAGAATTCGGCGCGGAGGACGAGCCCGCACCAGCGTTTGCGTCCGGTTTCACGACTCCTTCATCAGCCATTTTTCCTCTATTAACAGTTTAACGCTCTGCCAGCGATTTATCATTAAGCTCTTCACGAAGCTGCGTAATGACATTCAGGACCATTTCTAGCCCTGCTTTTCTTCCTAAATCGTAGTTCAACTTACTGAGTCGGTCAGCAGTGTAAAACCCTTCATTGTGAGACTGCTGAATCTGCCCTTCCGCATACTCTTTCAATTCAGACAAATCATGTTCAAATATCTTGAATCCCGCAGAATCGAACATATAATGCAGTCCGAGAGCGCGTTGCATCTGAACATCATTTTGGATTTCCATTACCCACCTAACCCCTGTCTAAGACCACCGACCGACGGTGCGCCAGTCGCATTAAAAGGAGTGCTATTCGGAGTACTCCCCCGGTTTACTATATTACCCGAATTTTGAGCAGGTTGATTACCAAGGTTCGCCTGACGCTGGTCTTCAAGCAGTTGAGCATGAGCCGCTTGAACCTGTTGCATCAAAGCATCATGGTGAGACATGATAAGTTTGGTCATCAACTCGAACTGGATCGGATTAAGCGCATGCTTCATCTGATCGAACTCTTTAGTCAGATATTCAATGTATTTCTTGTGATCCTGACCAGGCTGTGCGCTAACCGCTTCCTCAGCCAAGCAACAGTCCCGCTCATCCTCAGGAGTAAGCAGGTTCTTCGGATCAGGATTGGGATTAGGATAAATCTCACTAAGGCTATGGCCCTCGAAGAACATCCCATAAATCTTGTCCAGCAAGCGGTAGTGGAACGCAATCGCCTGGGGAGGCATCTGTTGAAGTTGGCTGAACATCGTCATAAGCTGCTGGCGTTGGATTGCCGGATTCTCCGTAGAGTCCAGAGAAACACGAATAATGACGTTTTTATGACCACCAGCTATTTCATCAGGGCTAAGAGAACGATACTTAACACCAACGGGTCCGACAACATTAATGACCTTAACATGGTCATAGTATTGGTAGTTATTGTACTCAGCCATTACGAACGTAGGCTTGAGAACCAACTCGCCGTAAAGCTGTGCCGCGAGCTTGATCCGGCCCACGGATGCTTGGTTAATAGAAGTCTGCTCCGTAGCCGTATCAACACCTGTTTGGGCAATACCTTGAAGGTTAGATGCCGCTCCAACCGACTCACGAAGGTCGTTCTTGGCGATACCCTCCATGTTTGTGCCCACACCCGTAACGACTGGAGGACGAAGAGCAGTAAGACCCTGCATATCATTAGTTGTAATGACGCCATTAGGACGCATAACGAGGTCATCATTACGAATACCAGACGTGCGGCTCTTGAGCCACATCGTAGCCAAAATCATCGTTTTGTTGTCTAAGGTCTGGTTGCGGGTATCATTAATCTCTTCTTGGAGTGATTCGCCAACCTCAGCGACACCCATTCCAGGAATCTGATATTCTTTGGGAATGTAAGGACACACAACGTAAGGCTTCTGTCCATGCCAAAACGGATTCTTCTCGATCTTTAGGAGAGCCTGACGATTGCCGATGACGATAACCGACTCAACCTCATCATCCTCTTCAATACCCTGAGATTCCATCTCCTCAGCCGTCATGACCCATTTAGCAGGGCAAAGTCCCCAACGCTCAATGATTTCATCTTTACCGCGCTTGTTTAAGACGGTAAACGGAGAAGTCGCCAAACGCCGATCAATGTTCTCCTGAGGACGTGAGGCCGGGGGCTCGGCATTCTCACTGTGGTTAATCTCAACATCGGGGAAAGTAATTTCAGAATACCACCCTTTCCGAACACGATCCCGAACCCACTGACGATCAACTAGATACTGCTCTCCAATCCATCGTGCCTTCTGAATATCATTGTAGGGAACATTAATGTCTGAAACCTGGAAGGTAAGAAGATCAACAGGCTCAAACGTCCAGACGTCACGAATCGTCTCCCACTCCATTTGTGGGACACGCTTGCCATCAACAACTTCAGGCCGCCAACGCTTGACCTGCTCGAAATCCCAAAGAATCTTACGAACTGTAAGCCCCGTAAGAACCATCTGACGGATAGAGTCCATAACCCGAGAACGGAAGTTATTCTCATCCATCTGAAAGTAGGTCAACTGTGTGAGCGCAATCGCAGGACCATCTTCTTGGTTGTTATCCCGACCAGCATACTGCATCCAGTCAGGAGCACCAAAGATCATGTCATAGATATTGGCTGTAATCGTTTCAACCGCACGAAGAATCTCAGGAACGAAGATAGACGCAAGTCCCTGATAATGCTTCTTCCGCTGAACTAGGCCGTACAGTTCGTAGTACGTAAGAACCTTGGCCTTCCAGTCGGAAAGCACTCGCTCACTGTCCTCAAACTCCTTAACGACTTTGTCGATAACCTCCCGCTTATTTTCCAAACGGCTAATGTTATCGTCGCTAAGGCAGGGGAGCTTTTTCATGGTTTATAATCAGCTACGTTCCAGAATCGAACTGGCGTCAACAGTTTACAAAACTGTGGCTCTGCCATTGAGCTACCGTAGCGTAAATTGTGGGAGTTTTTGGCGAGAACTCCCAAAACTCGTGCTGATTAACTAATGAGTTCGATCTCGAAACCACCGACGGTAACATCTGCCGCCACACCAGCAGAACCAGTATAGCTCAAGGCAATCGCCAAGGAACTAGAAAGAGTCTGAGTAGGAGACGACGGATTAAGCGCCAATGCAGTGCCAACCATCGAACGACCCAGAGCAGCCTGGGTCGCCGCACCCGTTCGGAAGCACTCAGCCTCAAGGGACCAGGACACGCCTGAAGTGGTCGTAGCGACACTCACCAGCGTGGCCGAACCGAACAGCAAAGACAACGCTTTAGAGTCCGTATTAGCCGCAGAAGTACCCCACGCACGAACCCGGAAACCTTGACCAGTCGAAGCCAACTGACCGGCAGGCAGCGAGAAAGTGCAGAGAGTCTGAGCAGACGTAGAGCTCGTGTTAGACTCGCCGCTAAAGTCAGAGTAAATCCTACCGTAAGGGTTAGACGGAACCGAAGCACCCAAAACCACATAGGCACTGTTGACCGAGGGCGGCGCACCAGCACTCAACGCCGCACCCGTATCCACCAGAGTCAGAGCGGACGTAGAACCCACCAAAGACGGCGTAGCAAAGTTCGACAGACCCGGAGTCAGCGAACGATAAACCTTATACAAAGTCGCACCAGGAACCGCATTCCAAGTCAATGTCAACTGTAGATCAGTCGCAGCGGCCGTAGTGCCGCTCGCACCCAGAATACCAGCAGTCTCACCATTGGCATTCAAGGCAGTCACAATATAGTAATAAGTCGTGCTAGCAGTCAAACCAGAACCAGCACTAGCCGCAACAGCCACACCAGTAGGCTGAGTCAGGAACGACTTGAACTGACCTTGCTGGTTGATGTGAAAGACATCCTGCTTCTGACTCGCGTCTGTTCCACGCAAATCACCAGTCCACCCCACCGAGCCTGAACCAAGGCCCCCGATCAACTGATTAGACATTATTTTCTTCCTCTCTTTTTATGTTTTACTTTCGCCGGAAGCCTTGTTCCTTTCGGCGTATGTCTTGCAAATTCTTTCGCGACAGACGGATGTTCAGCCCACAAATAACCTCTCTGAGCTTTTGATTTGAATGGCATATTAGTATTGAGCAGGACGACCCGTTCGAGTATTGATAACAACACCCTCAGGAGTCATTCTTCGATGTTCGATTTCCCACGACTTCCCAACTGTTAGCTTTCCTTTGGTCCCATCAGCAGCGGTAAAGGTTGCGACGGTCTGACCCAGATTTACATTATACGACTTTTGTTGGGGCGCGGCGCAAGACGAACACGACAACTTCTTCGTGCCATCAGCAATAAAGAGCTTCAAAACTTTCGAGTTACAGTTCGGACAATCGAAGTATGGGTCGATCATGCCATTATATTATATTACCCTGTTTTAAGGGCCATATCCTGTTCGCCCACCACCACCAAAATATGTCTTTGGAGAATCGTCATTGGCCCAAGTAGGATTGGACATACAGAGATATCTCACGCAGTCGGGCATATCTTTATTAATATCCTTGGGTACTTCTTTCTGAGACTTGTTGGCATTGTTACGACCACGCCAATCATCCCACACGTAGGACAGTAGTTGTTTGATACACTCACGGGTCCGATCCCGCACGAACAGCAACTTGGGGAAGTTGGTTGTAGAGACCGCCTGCTTCTTGTCATATGCAAGTTTTTCCCTTACGGCAAGATGCCCGAGAGCCAGATCATCGTTGACAGTAGCGGTGAAGTATAAACCGTGTGTAGCAAACTCATCCACAAGCCTAAGTCCAGTAACCAGTGATGGAGTCTTTCCTTTGTTTGGATCAAGGATACGAATAACATTATCTGACTGTATACCAGCCGTTCTTTCTCTAACCAGGATTTGAGCGCAGGTATCTTTGATAGTTCCGTGAAAGACGATCTCATCAAAGACTGTAATCGTTCCCATTGGGTCAACAACAGCCCATATACCGTGGTGAGGACGCCGGTCAGCCGGATCAAGAACAAAGTAGATAGGCCAATGAAGCCAACCCTCAGCACACCGCTCAACAAGATGGACATTCGTATCAAGGTCTGGATAGATTCTGCCCGTTAAGTGGATGAATTTCCCACGAATACGAGCTTCCTTCTCTTCATCTGTGAGCGATATCTCAAGTTCTTTAATCTCTGAGGCTGGAATGAACGGATTGTCATAAGACGAAACGACCTCGTGCCACGCATCCCGTTCAACATTTAAAACGATTTCATCAAACATCCACGGCTCTGCTATCGGGGTCGCTGTAATCCACATTCGACCCCCAAAGTCAATCATGCCGCGTAGACAAGCTATATACTTGTCCCTCGGAGGCGGCTCATCAAACCATACCCAGTGGCCTGACCAACCCTCAAAGAAGGCCGTGTCCTGCTCATAGGTCATAATATCAACAGTCGATACCCCACCTGAGACATGACGTATGAACAACTTAACGACATTGCCCATAGACTTCTCAATCTTAATGATTAACTCAGGATCGAACCACTGCTGAATCTTGGGCCAAACGACCTCGCCTAAGGCTTTCTTGAAGTCTTGAACAACCACACGTCCACGGGTTGCTCCTGTCCAGCGTTTATCAACTGGATACCACTCTGGATAGATACCTGTGGCATGGAAACGGGCTTCATTGGTCCCACACTCAGTCTTACCCGAACGATTACCCCCAAAAAGAGCCCTAATCTTGTTAGGAGCGACATGAAATTGTTTCTGCTTGTCGTATGGGACGTAAACGCGAGAAGCCTCCTTAGCGGCCTGTTCGAGGTCCGTAAGGAGGTCGTCTAGCTCGCCTTCTGAAAGGTTAGAATAGTCCGTACTCATCGAGTTTAGACATCACCCACGCGGGGTCTTTAGCTTTTCCCGTCAATAGACTCAGAAGCTCCGCTCGGTTCAGACCCACCAGATTCAAGTGAGCCGTCTCGCCCGTCAGCGGAACGAGCCGCCGTATCCCACGATGCTTTCTTTTTACTGATTGTGTCAAGTAGGCTTTGAACCCTTCGGATTTTGTCTTCATTCGTTCGTGTCTCAATGACCTGCTCACTCCGCTCAACCATATCACCCGTAATCTTGAGAACCATCTCCAAGACCTTATCCGAGCTGTCTAGACGCTTACCAAGGGCCTTGTAGGCCTTCGCACGAATCTCTTTGAGATAGGCCTTCCTTCGCCGGTCAACCTCAGCAAAGATTTCAGACCTGTAGGTCTTTTTCCACAAGTAAAACGTTGCTAAGGGAATTTGATGCTCTTCACAGAACTTCTTGTCCGTTCGATCATCCAAAGGGTCAGAAATCATGTCAATGTAAAGGTCATGCCAAAACTTTTTGATCCCCCTAATCGGTTCACTCATTTGTTTCTCCCCTTCTCTTGTCTCTCTTGTCCTTCCCCTTTTTCTTCCCTATCCAACCCAACTTTATCCTTAACCTTCTCTCTAATCTTATCCTCTCTTCGTCATTATTACTTATCATAATTATTATCTATGATTATTATATTACCCCAAAAAGCCCTAGAAAAGACCTATTTTCGTAAATGTTACATAGAATTTACATAAACGTCATATTGAGATTATGTAGGCGCTGCGAAGCACACGCGCCTTATAACTTATGTACTCGGCGGCGACAGCCGACGGCTTAACGTCTAAAACGAACGGAAATGGCCCTTCTTGCGATTCGGGCGAGGAAATGACCCTCACCCCCCAATTCCGCCGTCCCCCCTCTCCTTGGTCATTTTTGAGCGATTTAGAAGGTTAGGCTGAACGACGACTAACATATTGTTCAGCCTAACCCATGTTTATGTAGTTGTTCATAGGTCCTTGTGGGTCCTTAGACCTAATAAATGACGTAGGCCCTTCTTGAAGCCAGGGGGTCATTTCTTTTAAGCAAAATTACCCCATTCTTTCTTTTGCAATAAGTGTGTGTTTTTTATTCATGGAGTATATATACATATATCCCCAAGCCACCCGCGAGCCACCGGGTCAAGCCTTGTCGCGCGTAACATTTCTTAGTTAATAATAATTATCAAAGAGTAATGATTCTCCGTCGAGAAATTAATTCAAGTGCATGAATTTTACTTCTCTTATTGATACTCAGTCTCAATAAGGATTAATACTGCGTGAAACGATTGCGAGGATTAAGACGGATTGGAATTAAAATTACAAAGTGTGTGTTAGTGATTGGTGTAAACATCCTATCTTTACCCCCATTGCCTCATTTACCGCCTTATGTAATACTGCTAATAATACACCTATTGCGTGTTTATATAAAAATGCTAATTAGAATACTTATCCTCCTTTTAGTAGTTTAAGTATTCTAAGTAAGACATTTAATCTAGGTAATGTTACTAATTTGTGTTGTCAAGGCCCAGATTAAATCTAGGCCCTGTAAGTAATGTAAGGTTGACCCGTTTTAAGTGTAATACAATCAGTTACAGATACGAATTTATTAATTACAATTCTTATAATGTAACTGTTTTAGTATCAATTATAATTGAGAATGAGTTATCAATATCGCATGTTTCCCGAGGAGAAATTACAATAATGTAGTATTGACCTAGATCAATAAAAAGTATTGACCAAGATCAATAGATTAGGGCTTGACAGCAGCCCCTAGCTGGTCTATACTGTTGGTGTCGGATTGAAAAGCGGGCCGGACGCATAGAGGCCCGCAACGCAAGTAAGCGCGGCCCTGGTGGCCCGCGTTGATCCGCGCCGATAAGGCCGGATCAAGGCCGTAACAGCTTGACCGCCTATCCTTATAGGATGTCAAGCGAAAAGAACGCCGAAAGGCTCTTTAGGGAGGTCTACTACAATGGGATCAAGCACTAGCCGCAAGCTGAGACGCGCGAAGCAAAAACGCTCTGACTGGGCGCGGGCACGCCTTGCCATTGCTCTGGCGCACGATGAGGCGGGACGCACTAAATCCGTCTGGTATCGCCTGGAAAGAATGGTCTATGGCGATGGACAATTTGGCCTAGACAACCGCCGCATGACCGGGGCCGGATACCAGTCTACCGTCTTCGATGAAACAATCGCCGGACTCAGGGTCATACGACAAACGATCTCAACGCCGACGCGCAAATACTTCAAAACGCCCGTAGGTGGAATTCATGTCGTCCGCAAATAGCTCTAGCCGTAACAAAAAAACGACGGAGGGTAACACAATGCACGACAAAATGGACGCGAAGACTGCCGCCGAATCCTTCACGCTGGCCCTGAGGGGGGCGCAATACCTGGACCGGTTCTCTCAGGATGAGGCGAACGCTTCGGCGGACGACATCGCCGCTCAGCGCGCCGAGAAAAAGGATGTTGACGGGGCCGCCTTTGCCCGCGTCTGGCGCACCAAGAGTAAGAGTGCCCAGCTTGTCAAGGCGCTTGTCCGGGCCGAAGCCGTGGCGCGCATGATTCAGCAGGCGCAAACGACCCTCCCCGGCGAGACCGTCCCCACGCCCAAGGAACTGCCCGCGCCCAAGACGCCGAAGACCTTCAAGGCCAGCCCGGCCCCCGCGCCGGTCGCCCCGAAGTAAACCGAACGCCGTAAGTCCGGCCCGCCCCTCAGAAATGGGGGGCGGGCCTTTTCTTTGCCTATTTCGTTTTGCCGGAGGGATCATGTTGACTAAGCTTGAGCTCAACGCCTTGCGATTGTATGTCAAGGGCATCATCGACGCGGGAGAGCTGCGCGAAATCATGAGGGGAACGGCCGACGAGTTTACCGGGCAACGCTAACCCGTTAGACGGAAAGGAAAGGCCCGCACTGGGGAACTGGTGCGGGTTTTTCTTGTCTACCTAACCGGAGGAACAATGCAAATAATTAAGGCCGTGTTGCTTACTGCTCTCTGTGTCGCCTTGACATGGGGAGCAATCGCCGTAGTGATTCTGGGGACCTGGTAAGGGGAAGAGTGCCCATGAGATTCTACAACGGATGTCCTGACCGCGCCGACGCCGCTAAGGAGGCCATATGACGAAGCCCGCCGACGCCTACGCCGCCGCCCGCGCCGCCGCTGAAAAGATCGCGAAGGAGATGAAATAATGCAAACCTGGAAAGAGTATCTAGAGGCGCACCTAGACGGGAGCGAGACGGACGACGACGGGCTAGAAGATTGGGTTAACGAAAACTACACTGCCTGGGACGTGGCGAGCTCCGAACATACACTAGAGAGCCTGTGGGAGGCATACCGCGCGTCTAGCGATTATAATTACTCTTACGACGATGACACAGAATTGTACTATGACAGCGACGACCTTCGCTCTTTGAGAAACGACTGGGAGGAACTGCGCGAGGAAGAAGAACGGAAAGAGGCAGAGGAATTGAAAAAGAAGCCTTCAAAAGAAGCGCAGAAGATAAGCCTAGGCGAGTCCCTCTCATTCGACATTTGAGAGGAAAACGACATGATGACTAAAAAGGACTTTATCGCATTAGCGGATTTTTACCGCAATTATCCAATCTTCTTCAGGGAAGACGATTCTCCCAAAAAGTTTGTGATATCGTTTCTTGCCGATTTTTGCCAGTCACAGAATCCCGCATTTAAGCGTGACAGGTTCATCGCCTACGCACTAGACAAAGCCGGACCAAACGGAGGAAAACGGAAATGAAACAGAGGATGGGGCGAGTCGGGGGGCGGTTCAGCGAGTCGGCGCGAAAGAACAAGAAGACGACGAAGGAAATCAACGCGCGTCGCCATGCGGAGGGGAAATCTCCTCTCGCCGCGTGGAAGGGCGGACATCGCAACAATCCGCACCGGAGGAACTAATGTCTGAGCATCTTTTCGTTGATCCGAAAAGCACGGAGGTCCGCGCGATCATTGACGCGGAAACGCTCGGGATACTGCGCGCCAGACATCGGACCTATGAATCCGTTGCCGGGCGCATACCGTTCGCCTTGTGGCTGGGGCAAATCCTTGACGAGCGGTTCAAGCGGTGAGACGCTTAGTCCGCGTGGTGCGCTTTCGTCCTAATAAGGGATGGGTCTTTTGGAACATTAAAGACGCATTCACGGATGAAACAATATCAACGCAAAAGTCGCTGACCGATGCAATCCATGAAATAGAATCCCGTAAATGGATTCTTCAACCCGACTGAGGAGCTACAATGGCAAACGAAAGAGAGGAAAAGAATCTCCCCCGTGGAGATTCAAAATACGCGCAGAAGTTCGCCCAACGCCGACGGGCGGACGGGGGGTCCGAGAGGCCAAGGCCCAGACCGCTCGACCACGACTATACCGCGTCCCACGTCGCGACGCCGTGGGTAGGGCCGGACCTCTCGCTCCTGCCGCATGAGAAAAGGAACATCGCGCAAATCCGCAGGCTGACGGCCAAAAAGCTTACGCCGGACGGAGGGCTAAACCCCGAGACCGGCTCATGACCCAAGGGTCCAGGCAGCCCGCCTCACTACGCGAGGGGGGTCTAGAACCGTGTTTGCCGAGCGGTGCCTGATTCGGCTTCAATCGAGTCGTAAAATAAAACCGTAAGGAGAAAACAAATGGCTGGAAAGAAGCTCGCTGTCCGCGTCGGCGTTCAAGGGCAGGCGTCCAAAGTCGTCATGATCGGTTCGGGGGGCACCGTCCGAACCGCTCTGCTCGCCGCGAAGCTCGACCCGGAGAAGATGGGCGGCGCGATCACGGTGAACGGCGAGGCCGCCGGGCTGGCGGACCGCCTCAAGGCCGCCGACTACCTCGCCGTGACGCCAAAGGTCGAGGGCGGCCGCTAAGTCGGGAATAGTTCCGCATTCCTCGTTTCGCGAAATACGAAATGGGGAATGCGTTAATGTTTCCGAAAAGGAGATGAAATGAAAATAAAGTTCAAGCTGCTTGACATTCTTGGCGAGACTCTGAAAGTCGGGGATTACGCAATCGGAATCCCGTCTGCTGTTTCTACGCGCCACGACGGACTCACGCCAGCTAGTACTTCCTTTCCTGATGACCTAGTCAATTTTTACGGCGAAGTGTCCCGAATAAAAGGAGGAAAGGTTACAAAGGTACACGGCGATAACTCGGGATGTTACACTACCGACCGGGACACTCTCCCGCTCAAGCAGCCTCTTGTCACGGTTTCAGACCTGTTTAAGTCTGAGAAATATCTCTCGACCTTTTCAGTAATGTCAACGGAGCAAAATAACGCAGTGTCGTCAATCCTCAAAGTTCTAAAGCCGACCGTTGATACCCAAGTCTTCATAGCACCATTTCTGATCGACAGCAAAATCGTTCTGGGTTTTAACGGAATCTCGATATGTTTGTACGAGAACCGTGTAGGGATTTGGTGGGGGGACGTAAGGTCCGCATCTCACCTATCCGCGATTGACGAATTGATAAAACGAATAACTCCGTTTGACCTAGCGAAGAAGGAATCCTACGACATTCTCATAAGCAATTTTGGAGCATCACCTAGAGTGCTAGACGCTGAAAAAACAATCAAGAACGCCATAGAAAACGCGGCGATCAACGCGCGGGCACGTAAACGTGAGGTGCTAGGCGTAATTCCGGCCTACAAAGAGGCGCTTGTCTTTCTGAAAGAGGTCAACCAGGTGCGCGACCTTCCTCCCACAATCTCTAAACTTGTAAAAAAGACTGGCGCGACGATGCGGGGTACAGTCGATACCGTAAAGGGGTACGGCTCCCTCTACCGCAAAGCGATTGAAGACATACAATCCGCAAAGGAAAACGTTGATGACCTAAAAATATGTATTGAGGAAGCCGCGTCTGACTGGAAAGCCGTAAAGAAATTGCTGGAACGGGGATTCATCGAAAAATTTGAAGGATCACTAGATAATATTTCATGGACGTATCCGCCACAAACATACTTTCCTCGTCTAGGCGATTGCCCAGAAGAAGTTTTCTTGGGCCGCGTTCGAGTGACTCTCTCGGGATCGAGCTTCATCCGAGTGGAACCTATTTCATACAAATACAACTACGAATTCTGCGGCACCTGGCATTTCGATAACAAAGGTCGCTTGTGCTTGGGGAGCTTCCAAACAACGCTGAACAACCTTATCGCGAAAAGGCAGATTGCCCAGCTAATCCACGTCTTCAAGGAATTCTCTCAGTCTTCAAACCCAGAAAGCCCCATTACCCGTCCAAAATGGGAATGCATGAAACTCGCTAAGCCTCAAGTCTCTGACGATTCTTTTAAAGTCTGGAACGAACAAAAGGAGAAAAAGAGTGCTACTAAACCAGTGGAACCCAAAGCAGCTTAACGCAAAGTCCGACGGGTCTCATGTCCATATCGAGAGATACGCCTGGGAAAAGATGTTCGGCTGGTGCCGTGCTGCCGAGTCTGAGGTTTCCGGTATCGGCATCGCAAAGATCGTAAACGGGACATTCATCGTTTCGGACGTTTTCTTTCCGAAACAGTACTGCTCTTCGGCGTATACAGAAGCCGACGACATCGCCCTAGGCAAGATAAACTATCTTGTTGAGACGAAAAAGCCGGGGTCCGCAAAGTGGCTAAGGTTCTGGTGGCATACTCACTATAACTTCAATACCTTCTGGTCCGGCACCGACGACGCAAATGCCCAAGGACTTGCGAACGCTAACGGGGATTGGGCGCTATCTCTCGTTATCAATCAGCACGGAGATTGGCGTTGCCGCGTCGATTTCGTAAAGCCAGTCCGCGTCACGCTTGACGAATTAGAAGTATTCTTAATTCCGAACTCCACTGAAAGAAAACCGTATAACAGATTTAAACAGGATGTCAAGAAATGGGTAAAACCGTTATCAATGAACAAGAACAAAAGCGTTCTTACCTATCGGAACGTTCCTGAGTTTGAGTATACGAACGCTCCGCAACGCGAGATTACATATCCAACTCGCTCTTTCTTTGATCCTGAGCCCACGCCGAAGGTTGAGGAGAAAAAGCCGGTTCGTTTCGGGAAATACATCCTCATTCCTTCTGGGATGGGTCCAGACGGCGTGGAAAGGGAGTTTGTGGTGTGCGTAGACGACGCGAAATTCTTCAAGATTTACGGATGCACTCTTGAGGAATGGAACAACGGAGGGAAGAAGGGCTCAGAAGACACCCCAACGGAAGTGCGGGAGGAAGAGAAGTTCTGCACAACTTGTTATGGGATGGACCCGGAATGCGTTGCCTGTGCTCCTAAAACCGCTGAGAAGGCGTGTGACTGCGATCACGACGGCATTTGGGAGTCGTGTATTTGTCATCAAGACTGCAATAAGTGCTACGAGAAACTTGCGGAATTCTATTCCTGAGGAGGAATAATGTCTGAAAGATTCAAGAATCAACATCGTCTGATCGACCAGGACCGTCTCGCAAAGACTAAGTTCATCGTCATCGGAGCGGGTGCAATCGGATCGTTCTATGTCGCCACGCTGGCTAAGATGGGAGCAACGGATGTCACGGTCTACGATGATGATACAATCGAGGACCATAACATCTCAAATCAGCTATACCCAATCACGGCAGTGGGGAAGGCTAAGTCGAACGCCGTAGAAGACCTAGCCCTCCTGTTCGGGGATGCGCCCATTACTGGGATCAAGGGCCGCTGGACGCCTGAGAATGCTCAGGACGGAGACATCATCGTCTCCGCCGTTGACAGCATGGACACGCGAAAGGCGATATGGGATCATTACAAGACGCGCCCTAACGCCTTCTTTCTTGAGGGACGTATGGGGGCTCAGGTCTACCGCGTCTACGGCGTTGATCTGTCGTCCGCAGCTGCGGTAGACCTTTACGAGAAGAACCTATATCCAAGCTCTGAGGCTACGCCTGACCGCTGCGGTGAGAAGTCAATCATCTACACGGTCTTGCAGGTCGCAGGCCAGATGCTTGCTCAGACTAAGCGTTTCCTGAACAATGAGTGTCGTCCTACCGAAGTCATCTATGACTGTTTCCGTGACGAACTCATGACAAAGCATACGATGGAGGAGGTTGTTGAGGTCATTGAGGCACCGGACGAACCTCAAGAGGCCCTCAATGGATGATAGACAGCGTAAAACGCTCGTAAACGCCCTAGGACGGGCGATACACAACAGATTCACTGAGGTAGGGTTAGAGGCGCTAGAACGCTTCCTGAACGATCCTAGCGCGAAATACGATGAGATTATGGACAACCTGCTAGAATACCGGAGAATGGCCCTTGGCGAAACGAAAGAAAAGACCTAAAGTCCTCAGGTGCATATGCAAAGGACGACACGACGAACGGTGTAAAGTTTGTCCATCAGGAGAATTTAAAGCATAATTTGGTCATATAGGTCCTTTTTGGGTCTTGACACCAACGGAAACCTATGGTATAATGAGGGACGCCGTCGGATACGGACAATAAATATTATACGTATAATATTCTTGTACGGCCGACTGTCTCGGGAGGACGACAAGATAAGATATCGATATATAGATAATAATATCGATATATAGATATATATATATATTACTTAATAAGTAATATTATATATAATAAATAGATTTGCTGTTCGGCGTGGCGAGACACGCGCCCAAGACAATAGGGTGGTCGGTCGTGCTGAGCTACGAAAGCGGATTGTATAGCCGTAGAGTTAGGCACGTCCCCCGTGTGGATAACACGGGATAGGTTCCAGGTAATGAACACAAGACGGCATTGTGATAACAACCTTCAAGACATAGCCCGAGGAACAGGGAGACCGGGTGGATTGAACTTCCACGACAGCATTGTTGTTAAATAAAAAAGGAGAAATGAGACGAACAAAACTTATGCTTACCTGACTGGGCTAGCTGTGTTTTTAATCCTCACTGCGGGGATGGGTTTTTGGACCCAATCTAATCTTAATTTCTGGATTGGCCACTGTGCCGGACATCCGGTTCACGTTCCGTTCTTGCTCGATACTTTGTTTAATCCAAAAAGGAGAAACATGAAAGAATCACTAACTGAGATGGTTAAGCGTTTGTCTGCTGGAATGGCTAATCCTAACAGGTATCTTGTCGTTACTGGAAAGAACATTCCGTGGTCTGAGAAAGATCGTATTCAGTCTCTCTTTTACCGAATGGAAAAGCATATTCAAAGCCTTGAGACTGATGTTCAGAGTCTTCTTCGAGAGCTTGCTAAGACCGAGCCTCTTGAGGCGCGCGAGAAATGAGCGACACGCTTAGGCCGTGCCCGTTCTGCAAAGGTACCAATCTCCGTATCAGTCGAACCACCAAAGGACTCGTCTTCGTTCAGTGCTGGGCGAATACTCCAGATGGTTGGTGTTGTGATGGACCGGCGGCACTTTTGGAGCAATACGCTATAGACGCCTGGAACCGCCGCGAGAATCAGGGCCCGGCGTTCGATGCGATGGTGAGGGCTATTCGGCGCAGGAGAAAAACAATGATTAAGAAAGACGCCGCCCGGGCCGATGCCGCCGTCGCGCGCGAAGGCCTCAAGCGGGAAAAACTGGGACGCCACTTCAGCGCCGCCGTCGCCTGGGCCGCCGCCGCCACCGCCCGCGCCGAGGAGAAGCCATGAACAAGCCGATCCGACCTTGGGGGATGTCGTTAATCGTTTTCGATATCAACCTGGTGGCCGCATTGGCTAATCACGGATTTTTAAGAATCCTACTGGCGTTTGTTTCCGGCTGTGCGTTCGTCCGGTTCTTTGATGCGGTAGTAGGAAATTGGAGGGAAGGGAAGCCATGAAATGGTTATTGGTTGCCGCCTGTTGTTCGATTCTGTTGTCTGGATGCAAGTCTTCGCCGATTCAATACCACACTCAGAGAATCTATCTCGGGTGCGTCCGGGCGGACGACCAGCGGACAGAGGAAAGATGCGAGGACGACGGAGACTCGGCGGTTATTTCTGAATACAGGTATAGAAAATGAAAATCACCGAAGCGATGAGGCGTAAGAAGGGCTTGGAGATGATTGAGAGCCTCGCCACTGATATAGAAGTCTTCGGACCAACATCTGAAGATGCTAAATACGCTTCTGACATCTATCGCATCGCGCACACACTACGCTTGCCGTCTTGTCGCAAAAACCACCCTGAGTGGACCGAGGAAATCGACGCCGAGATCAGAGCGGACGGGAAGGAGAGAAAATAATGCTGCGTACTGACTATCACATTACAGATGGCGAGACGGAGATGCTTGCTACTAACACATTAGACGATTATGTCCAAATAACATTTGACGATGTCTTCCTCGCGTCGTCCACAAAAGACAAGACAGTTTTTGATATACCAGCGGAATTAGCGCAAGAACTTGCTACTGCACTCATGGCTTTAACGGAGAAAAAGTGAAACACTTCATCGGCGGATGGTCGCTAGGGACAATCGCCTGCATGGTGGCAAACGGGAATCGCGACGATCACGACCCGAGCGTCATTTTTGTTGGATCAATGATTATAGGCGTATTCGTCGGCCTCGCCGCGTGGGGGTTGTTGCCATGATTGACGATGATGTTTTCCAGGCTATCGTAGTGCTTGCCGCATTCCTATCGTTTTGCCTCGGGTTCTGGATCGCGCATTAGAATTGATTGATCCTTAGCGGACAAATATACTGCAAGTCGGATAAGATAAGGTAATTATCCCTTGACAACATAAGACGCTCCTGCTATACTAAAATCATGAGACATAAATACCGAGTCTACTGGGCGCATGGAAGAAAGTGGTCATATCGGGTTTGCGGAAGCACTGAGAGTGCAATCGACAAGGCAAGATGGAACGAAGTTGATTGTCCTCACTGTCTCTCGAATAAGAATAAATCCGTTAAGTCGCGTCCTCTCGTTTTGAAACCAGAGGATGGAAGATGAAATACACCATCAAAGAGTTCCGCCTCGGGAATAAAAGGACTGGAAAGTGCTCCGTATACGCGAGATATTACCGAGCGACGGTGAAAAGAGAGCCCGACAGAAAAAATAACAACCCCTCAATCTGGGTCTTGACAAGAATGACTTTTCATGGTATAATATATGTGTGGTCTAAATGAGACAGCCAAACCCCAAGCAGTACTTCAGGGACGTAGATCAGGTTTACCGCGAAAGGCTGAATGCGTTCGTGTCGCTGGCGTCCCGGTACGTCTACAATAAAGACCATGCGATTGACGTTGTTCATTCTGCGGTTGCTCGTAGCGTTGCTTATTTCAACAAGCATCCTGAGAAAAAGGTAAGAGAACAGATCATTAACTGGCTTATCTTGAAGGAATGCAAGAAGAAGAACAAGGAGTCAAGGGAATCTACTCGGGACGCTGAGTGGTTTCAGGAGGAAGTGAATGTTAATCCTATCCGTTCTGGAAGGCGTATTGTCGCTCCTGAACAAGACTAAGAACTGGCTAAACGATCATCTTACCGTTCGTCATTACCTGTTTCTTGGTGTTCTAGTGTGCCTAGGATTCCTAGGAGGAAATTGTGAACGACAATATAATATACAGCGCCATTCGGGTTTATCAAGCGGGCGACAGTGGGACACGCTCCTCGTGGAGCCTGCCGTACGCGACGGCGGTGGAGGAGGTCCCCACCTCACTTCCAGGCTGCCAAATGTTCATGTTCACCTTACTGAACGGACTACATCACTCCTTCGTCGTGTCAAAGGAGCAACTAGCGGCGTTGGGAATGTTGCCCGTTCCATTGAGGGAATGGTCGCCAGACAGGCTCTATCAGGTATTATTTCCACTAACGAGGACGGTCATCGAAACTATTCAAAACTCTATTCAAAACTACCCAACGCCCTCTACAACGAGTCCGAAACCTACCACGGGTGGACGCAAAACCTTGGGATCGAAGCGGGTGCGCCGAAAGGGGCCGGTATTGACTGCCAGTTCTATCAGTTTCGAGATTTAGAATCTCATGCGGGAGTGGATTACTTCTTCACTTCTCAGCACGTCAGCCCCGCAATCGGGATAGGCTGGAATCCTCAGAAGATTACGAGGGTTACGCACAATACTTACCTGTTCTTGAATTGGGTTCCTCTTGGTCCAAACGGCGTTTCGGCTGTTTTTGGTGGAATTCGTCTAAACTTGTAAAGGAGAACTAAATGAGTCAGACTATTGAGTATGTCGTTGAGGCGGTTGCAAAACACAAGATGGGCATTAAGGCCGCTGGGCACGAGGCGTGGATCAACGCCGACAAGAAGGCCAACGTTAACTTCTCTGAGCTTCATCCTGGAGACGTTATCAAGGCAGTCGTTGACGAGTGGAACGGGAAGACCTTCGTCAAGAAGTTTGACATCGTGACAGGATCATCCCCACTTCCTGCCTCTCAGGCAGCGGCCAGCCAGCCTAGTCGCTCTCCCGGTAATCTGTTCGTGCCTAACCAGGCAGAGAAGTCCGCCGAGATTGCCCGTGCGGTTGCCCTTAAGGCCGCTGTGGATGCTCGTGGTGCGACTGACGAGGAGCTTGCGAAGATCATGGACGTGACCAAGCAGTTCTTCAACTATCTCATGAACGTTAAGGAGGTTGCGTAACATGGCTCAGACTCTCGAAGACCTGATGAAGATGTTCCGTCCTGAGATAGCTCGCTATGAGAATGCTCGTTTCGCCGTGAGTCAGTCGTATCAGCTTGTCATGGAGAACTATCCTGGCAGCATCGTCGAGCGCATTAAGATCGCTCGCGAGCTTCAAAAGGCAATGTTTGACGATCTTGAGAAGACCATCGACATCGCCGTCCCGAAGGAGATTCCCGTGAGTAAGACTGGCCCTAAGGAACTTCCCCCTCCTGCCAAGCTGTCTGAGAGCGTTCCTGCCAAGGAGGCTAAGAATGGAAATAAAAGCGTCACCGCCTAACTTCCTCTCGATTCTTGAGGAATCCTATGCACAAGAGGAGCTTGAGCGTTCCAAAAAGCCGAGAGAGTTTAGGCACAATCCGTCGTCGGCGTCCTTCAAAAAGCCCGACGGAACTGTTATCGGAGCTTGCTTACGAAACCTCTACTTTCGAGCAACTTCTGAGCCTGAAAGCGATCCTAAAACGCTCACGACGAAACTTCAAGCGGACTTCGGAAATGGAATCCACGATGTAGTCCTCAAGCGCCTTAAAGACGCAAAGGGGATGGTCCTTTCCCCCGAGGCGGCAGGTCGTGCTGTGGTTGATCCTCTCACGAAGGAGATATCATATCGGCTGGACGGCCTTGTGAGTTACCGTGGTGAGTTGGGCGGTCTTGAAATCAAGACTAAGCAGTCGTTTGCCGTTCAAAAGTATTTAAAAAACGGGAGCCCAGATGAGACACACCTTCTACAAGTCTTGTCTTATTTTGGTACTAATCCTGACCTTAGGTGGTTTTCTTTGGTATACTTTGCACGGGATACGGCTTATCGGGGGGAATATCACATCTACCGAGATACAGAGTCGAGTGATTTTCTCATCGAATCAGTTACCCCCAAGCTCCGCCCCAAGCGAATCACAGACCTGTCTTTCGCTGGTATTGTCTCCCGATGGAGGGACTTGGAGTTGTCGGTGGATAAGGGTCTGCTCCCGCCCAGAGACTTCAAGGCGGTATTAGACAAAGAAGGTAACGTCACTGACAAGCGCACGAAGAACTACGTCGAGTATAAGACGGATTTCCAGTGTGCGTATTGCTCGTGGAAGACTAAGTGTTGGAGCATGGAAGGTAAGGAACGGGACGCAAAGCAAGTTTCCGGCTAAAAACCGGCGGGGCTCACGGAGAGATAAAACCGTTATTCAGGCTAACCTCGTAGGGCGACTTCCGACGCCGTGCTTGCGCGGGTCGGGAAGCTCAAGCTGGCCTCCAAATTTAATGATGACTACATACTCCATAGACAAGGCACTAGAACAACAGTATGACACGCTTGGGCATCCCGAAGGGACACTCACAGAAATTCGGGCTTTTAGCCCGTATGCCCAAGTCTTTTGTAAGAACAAAGCAGAGTTCGTCGCAGAAGCGAAGAAACGGGCTGGGACTAACCTCTACGTCGGGATTAACCCGCGATCTGAGGCGAAGGGCGTCGCGTCTGCTGTTAGGACTGTTACTTGTCTCGTACTTGACATTGATCCCTCCCGTCCAAAGGACACTCCGTCAACGCCTGAACAGCACAAGAGCGCGCTTGAGCTCGGTAAAAGGATCACAGAAGACCTTCGTATGGGCTTTCTCGTTTCCTCCGGCTCAGGATGTCACGTTTACATTCCCATTAGGCCGATCCGTGTCGAGAATACGGACGCCCTAACCGCCTCAATTAAACAATGGATGGACGCCATAAGGAGCAGATATGCGACTACTGAGCTTAAAATCGACTCAATCCACGACCTTCCCCGCGTCATTCGTGTTTGGGGCAGCCACAATCAGAAATCAAACCGCACCTGTGGCCCGGTTGGGGAAGTTAGTCTTTCTCGGTATGACCTCAAGTTCGAGCAACGAGGAACTGAAACCCTGGTTGCACCCTCAGAGTCCGGCAATTGTCGTTTCGACGCCCTACTTCTATCAGATAAACGTCTCGCGGCGCTGGTTCAAGGTGATAACAGCTATCCTAGCCGGAGCGAAGCGGATTTCGCGTTCATTTCAATCCTCGCAGAAGCGCACTTCCCGCCATCGGAAATTAAATCGCTCCTAAAGTTTAACGCTCATGGGACGGTCTGCAACCCAAAGCCGAGCGACAGAAAGGAGGACATTGATCGTGACATTAAATCGGTGTGCGAAAAGGTTCGTGAGACTTCAAAGGCGAATAGTTTCTCACTCACCACTCATTCCTCTTCTTATTATTCTTCTCTTAGGAGTCGATCTATGGGTATTCGGACTGGCTTCGACTCTTTGGACGAAATGATATCCGGTCTCAAGAAGCAAAAGCTATACGTTCTTGGCGCGAGGCCGAACACAGGTAAGACGACGTTACTTACTCAGGTCCTTACCAACCTTGCTGAGATGAACATGAGCTGTCTTTTTTATCCTACAGAGGTCGGTTCTGAGCCGATCTTCGACAAGATCGTTTCTCGCAAGACTGGAATCAACCTAAAGAAATTCCAGAATGGATCGTTCTTGGAGTCTGACTATGAAAAGATCGACGGTATTCGAGCGCAGATTGAAAAGCTCCCCCTCATCGTCGTTGAAGACTTCGCTACAACGCTTGATGTCATTGACCAAGGAATTAAGAAGTATGCCCCTGGTGTGGTCTGCGTTGACTACTTCCAAGCCCTCAAATGGAACGACCCGGACTCTGTTGGCGAGAAAGCGGACGCTGTTCGGCGCTTCAAACAACTCGCGGGCGACCACGACGTTCCGATTCTTCTCGCCTCTCAGCTTAACCGAACCGACGAAGGAAAGCCAACGCTAAAATCCTTGAAGGCTACTGGGGCTTTGGAGGAGTTCGGGGACGTTGTCGCATTCCTGTTCCGAGATACGGCCCTCTCGTATCCAGTCAAAGCAACCCTGAGCGTCCAGAAGTCAAAGTATTCTGCCGTTGGAGACATCCCAATGGACTTCTTTTCGTCAGTTTGTGAGTTTAAGGAAGGGGAGGGTCAGCTATGAAAGTAGAAACCGAGTATGTTATTGATCTATTTGAACAGCTAGACACTACTGACAAGATAGACTTTTTAGAGTATTGTTTTAGGAAACATAACCATAAATACGAATACGCCACAATGTGCCCGTCTTTGCGTAAATTCTACTCAAACGAGGAGAGAGGAAAATGATTGAAGCTAGATACGTCTCGTACGACAATAAAGGCAAAATTAATCGCAGTCGTAAGACTACCGCGTGGGTTGCGGACAAGGGAAAGCCCCCGTCTCTTTGTATTGCGCCCGCCTACGAATTTTACGACTATCCAGAAGAACTTACATTCCATGAAATCACGATTTCCTTAAAAGACCTAATTGCTGAACTTCGTAAGAAAGGACTGATCTAATGAAGATCGTTGGAATCTCAGGGTGGCGTGGGAACGGCAAGACGACTCTTGCCAACCTGCTTGCCATTAAACATGGGTACCAACGGGTTAGCTTTGCCGAGCCTTTGAAGGCCCTCGCAAAGCAAGTCTTCCCTTTCGACGACGTTGACCTAACTTCTCCGAAGCGTAAGGAGCAGAAGTGGAGGGGGCATGACTGGTCCCCTCGGGAATTCTTGGTCAACCTAGGCGAGTTCGCTCGCTTCCACGAGCCTTCGATTTGGCTCAACAAGGGAATCTCTCAATGTAAGGATGCGGACGGGAAGTACGTGTTCGATGACGTGAGATACTTTAACGAAGCCGATGCCATCAAGGCGCTAGGCGGTAAGCTCATTCGTCTTAATCGCTACGAGAAAGACAACCCCTACGGAAAGCACCTTACCATTACGTCTGAAACTCAACTGGATGATTATAAGTTTGACATGATTATTCACGAGTTCGACAACAAAGACATTCCAGACCTCAGGAAGCGGGCAGATAAGATCGAGGAGCTATGGTAAAAGGAACCACAATGGACACCTTCTGCTGTATGTGTACTAAAGAGATAGTCCCGGAAAGCAAAGGCGTTCTGCTGGCCGTTGATTATTCTGAGCCCGCGCAACCGTCCACGCAGTTCATGGCGATTGTGTGCGCCGACTGCGCCAACGAGGCCGCTAGGTCGAATGAGTCTTTCTCAGCCACGGAGGCATTAATCAATGCAAGAATCGTTCGACTCCAAAACCCCGACAAGTCCTTCTACCCCTAAGGTAGTTACACTCGACCTTGAGACTACTGGACTTGACTGGCAAAATGACTCAATCATCCTGTGCGGATATCGAGTAAATCAAGGAGAAATAAGATATGCCGAAGGCGAAGACAAGGAACTGTCCGACCTGCTCTCGTGTCCTGAAAATACACTACGCGGTCATAACGTTAAATTTGATGCTCTCTTTCTTTCGCATTTGGGGTATGATATCCGGTGTAACCTCCAAGACACGAGAGTTCTTGCATATCTTGTCTGGCCTTCGGAACCGAGTCACGCACTCAAGGACATCGTCCGCGCCAAGCTCGGAACTGATCCAACCGAACTACGGACTCTTTTATTCAAGCCGCTCGTACGGGAACTAACTCATCTTGAAGACTTCTCGGACCTGTACTACAAGATCGGTAATCAGTGGTGCCGCAAAGACCTGCTAAAGGAATACCACCGTGAAGACATTCTCAATGTCGATAGATTGTACGAAGCTATGGTCAGACAGGGTATCCCGGCGTGGTTCAGTGATGTTGAAATGCCCCTCACACGGATGCTCTATAGTATGGAGCGTTCGGGATGCCCTTTGGATTTGCCCAGACTTACGGCGTTGGGTGCTGAACTTAAGTCCCGAGCCGACGCTCTTTCTAAAGAAATCGGACTCGTCAACCCAAATTCAAAGGATCAGATTGCGGAAAAACTAAAGGAGAAGGGCTATGAACTTGACCGAATATGCTCAAAAACGCCTTCTGGAGAATTTAAAATTGATGCGTCGTTCCTCAGGTCGCTCGTCTGGAAAGGGGATGCCTGGGCGCAGACTCTACTTGACTATCGGAGGATCGGAAAAATTCTTACGACCTATGTTGAGCCTTTTCAGCGGCTTGCTATGGCGGATGGACGACTCCATGGAAGTTTCAATCAGGCAGGGTCTGAAGACATCTACGGAGAAGGAGCGCGGGGAACTAATACTGGGCGTTTGTCATCTTCAAATCCCAACCTCCAAAACATCTCGGCCCGCACGGCGATTGGTCGAAAAGTCAGAGAGTGCTTTGTGGGAAGACCACAGCGATTCATGTTCGATTCCGACCTCAAGCAAATCGAGCCGCGAAAAATCGCCCACTACTCGCAGTCCCCGAGGCTAATCCATGCATTCAATAATGGACTCGATACTCACGGACTTTTTGGCTCTGACATCTTTGGAAAGCCGGTTGATGCCCTCACCCATGACGAAAGATTCATCGGAAAAACTTCTTGGCTTGCGACAGTCTATGGCTGCTCTGCCGGAAAGCTGCTCTCTACCTGCGAATCAATCTCAGGCAAGCCCCTAGCAAGAGAATTATACGCCGGATTTATGGGGGCCTTTAAACTACTCCCTGTCAAATCAAGCCGGTTTTCGTGGGGAGATTCCCAAGAATCCATGAGGAAGGAGTATGGGGATGAGGCTGAGGACATGGCCGCTAAGAAAGCCTTCTTTGCTAACGTTCAAGATCGTTTTAAGAAGAGCAACCCCGAAATCATGGGTTGGCGTGAAGCTCACGTAAATCGGGTAAAACGCATTGGTTACGTCGTAACCTATGGGGGCCGCAAGATCAAGATTGATGGCCTTGATTCTAAGAACAAAGCGATCTACCTAGCCGCCGAGAGAACCGCCGTTAACTATCAGATTCAGGGTTCAGCCGCAGACATCATGAAACTGATTATGCTTGAGCTTCAAAAGAGACTTATCGATCCCGGATATGGCAACGTCTTTGCCGTGGTTCACGATGAGGCTCTCGGCGATCTTGTCGATCCGTCCTACATAAACATCGTAAAAGAGTGCATGGAAAAGACAGTGACTTTGCGCAACGTTCCGGTGGAGTCAGATACGAAGCTGATTGCCAACTGGTCCGAGAAGAAATAAGGAGAAATGAATGAATAATGACTTCAAAAAGGGCCTAAAGATCGGAACGTTCGACATCGAGACTACGGCCCTCGAAGCTCAGCACGGATATATGCTCTGCGCTTGTATTAAAGAGGTTAACGAAAATAACCTCAAAGGGAAGACCTGGACGTATCGTATCGACGATTACGCGGACGGGAGGGCTAACCACAGTGATAAGCACCTTGTTAAAGATGTCATTGCTAAATTGGACGAGTTTGATTGCATCGTTGGTTGGTATTCTAGCCAATTCGACTGGCCTTTCCTTTACACACGTGCGTTTAAGCACAATCTTCAACTTCCTAAAAAAGATTACCGACGTGATCTTTGTTTGTCTGCTCGGGGGTTCGGTAAGCTTAGGAACAACAAGCTGGCTAATTGGGAACGCTACATCTTTGGCGAAACGAATAAAACGTTCCTTGATTTCCAGACATGGATCGAAGCAATTCGTGGTGATAAGAAGTCGATAGACTACATCGTTCACCACTGTGAGATGGACGTTCTGTCTACGGAGCGTCTGTACAAGCGGTTCATGCCGATTCTCGGCAAACTTCGGAGGAACTAACATGATCTTCACTATCACAGATAAGCGTCGTTGCGGTCATGCAATCTCAGGTCAAATGGAGCCAGACACGAAGAGGGTTCTTCTAGATCAGAACTACCTCGTGGCTGTCGTTGGGACGATGATCCGAGAAATGATTAAAGCGTCTAGTCAAGACTGTCCATCCTGTATTAAAACTGAGGTTATCAAAGATGCCCAATAACTCATATATTCGCTCTACAAAGCGAGAGCGTGAGCTTGTAAATCTGTTCAGGAAGTCGGGGTGGGATGCCTGTCGTTCAGCCGGTAGTCATTCCCCTTGGGATGTCTGGGCCTTTAACCGAGAAAAAAACAAGGTTTACCTAATTCAAGTTAAGACAACGAAAGGCGCTAGGAGGCTCGAAAAGACTCTCGAATACGATGGCGGAAACATCCAGTGCTGGCGATTCAACTACGTCTAAAGGAGATAAAGTGATGCTAAAATGGGAAGTGTTGGAACAGTTGACTGTCGAGGAGTGGGCTCGGTTCAAGAAGTTCGTCGCGTCTCGTCCGGCTGTTTACGAGACTCTTGCGGATGGACGAAAGGTTGAGGCGTTCCTTGAGTCCGATCTACATGAGTTTATGACCGTCATGGGACTTATTAAGGCCGACGCTGAGGCTGTTAAGGACACCGCCAAGGAAGCTCCTGTTCAACTCGAACTGGACTTCAAGGCTAACGAAACCAAGGAGAAAGTGAATGAAGGTCTTCCGCCCTCGCCGCCGGATAGCCGACCTTAACGGATATCATCTAGCCGTTGAGAGCGATAATCCTATTGAGGACATTGACGAGTTCAATAAGTTCTGTGAGAAGCTTATCGCAATAATCGAGGAGATAAACGCTAAAGATGCAGATAATTAAAGAAGCCGTTGTCGGAGAGTATCATTTCATCGTCTCGAAGGATTATTTGGCTGTCACCATGAATGGTGAAGAGCTTGTGGTCCTTAACCGTAACGATGCCCAGGAGGTCACTACGTGGCTCTTCTCTGAGCTTAACGGCGCGAAGGTTGCCCCAACTGTTGCGGAAACGCCTCAAAACGTTTCTGTTAGCGCGCCTGTGGCTGTTCCGCGCAAGTACGTTGCTGTTCCTTCCGCAGAGGAACTTGGGACTCGTCAGTCTCGGCAGACTGTTCCCATGAAGGACAGCAATCCGTTCGCTGCCCAGGGGGTTCTTGGCTCAACGGGTCCGGCAGGAGATACCATTAAGGCGTTGAACTTGGCGGCAGAGGCGGCTTCGTCTGGGGCACCGCTGATTCCGTCGAACACGAACATACGGCCTTAAAACGACGGTATCCTGTGAACTCAGGCCACGCTTCCCATTTGCTACGCGGACGCAGAATAACGTGATTGAAGGGCTCTCCTCTCGCCTCAACCATGTATTCATCGTTAGCAATCATACCGACGTGGTCAATAAGTCCGTCTGAGTTCCTAAAGAAGCCAACGTCTCCGGGTAAGGGGTCTTGGCACGGGTCAGTGGCGTCGTATTGGTTATACGATCCGTCGGGAAGTACGATTCCCGCTGACCTTGCGTAAAGCCAGCGTATGAAGCCAGAACAGTCTACTGCGCCGGTGGGACTGGGCTCAGAGAGAGCCCATTTTGAGCCGTACCCGTAAGGTCTTCCAACCTTACTTACGGCTAAGGCGACTAACTTCTGCCTGTCTATGGACATCGCGTTTAATCTCCGATATGTCGGCTGACATATCATCAACCTTCTGGATCAAGGTTGCAATCTGTTCCGGCTCGCTCTTGTGGTCCTGAACCTGGTCTGAAAGGGCGTCCAGGCGAGTTGACAGTGTTCCGTAGATCACTCCCAAGGTAATTAGCATTACTACGAAGTAGAGAACATCTTGGACGGATAGGTCTAGAGGACGAAAGAGTTTGTGACGCATATTACTTTGTTATGATCTTGTGAGCTTGCTCAGCGACTTCCATCCCCACGCCAACGCCAGGGTGGAACGGCGTAACCCCAAGTTTCGCTAACGACCACGCCTTCTTAGCAACATCCATTGCGGTTGTCTTTTCTTTCCCGGCTTCGGTCTTCGGTAACGCTGTCTTAGCATCGTCCGCTGCGGCCAATTCGCTAGCGGCCTTCTCAGAAGTCGCATTAGTCTTAACAGCGGCCTCGTACGCCTCCCGAGAGGCGTCAATCTGCTGAGACAGGGCGTGAAAGTCTTGTTGCTCCCCGTTCGGGTATAAAGCATTCATCGCATCTGCGTGTGCGAACTGGTATTTCAGGAATGCTTTCTCAGCGTCAGACGAACCAGCAAGCTGTCCGATCATATCGTATAGATGAGACTTTTGAATGTTTGCGATGGCGGCTGGTCCACCAGCAGCCGTAATGGCCTTAACGGCTTCTGAGTTACCACGCTCACCGCCCATAAGAACATCGTGAGCCGCTTCTAGGTTTGGGCGGCTCAGGAACGCCTGCACTGGATCATTATAGAACCTGGAATGTAGCTCAGCCCATCTAGCCGCACCGAGGTCAGATAGTTCTTTAATTTCCTGCGGGGCATTGGCGGCATAATCCTTAGAAAGGCCGTCTGTGGCCGCTACGGCGAACGCGCCCTTCTTGGTCCCCGGGTTGTCACGAGCAATCTGTAAGAACGCCGACCTTGCCCCGTTGATTCCCGTGAGATTAACCTGTCCTAGGTCCTTGCGAGTAATTTCCCCCGCGTTGGGGTCCGCGAGTTTAGCCCCTAGTGCTTCATCCGACAAAGGCTGTCCTACCCGCAACCACTTGCCAAGAGGACCAGTCTTTAGTTCATCTGGAAGAGACTCGAATTGGTCCTTGAACGGTTCAATGGCTCTCGTAAAGTTTGTAGGAACTGAGAAGTTGGAGTCAAGAACGCTCTTGTACTGTGGCTTTTGAAGCTCAAGATAAGGCTCTTGGGCATAGTCATGAAAAGAGTCAAGAGCGTTTTGGATTATCGTCCTCGCCGCTTGGTTATGAACCCCTGGCGTTGAGACTAATTTAGACGTGCCAAGCTCACGTGCTGTGAGAGGAGGAACCTCAGGAACAGGAGGAAGGATTTTAGGGACGAGAGACCCCTGCGGGCCGTCGTTCACAAGAGCCGGGGGTAGAAGCGCGGCAACGCGCGCGGCAGTCGCCTTTTCAGATGCATTAGCAGCCATTGCGGCTTTAGCGGCCTGCCATCCCTCCATTGCAGCACCGGCACCAAGAGTGTCGAACGTAACTGCGTCAGGGTTAGTAAGTCCTCGAATTGCCCCTGCAACCAGCTGTGCGTTGGAAAGTAGACCGCCCCCTGCGGCAGACATCGCAACCTTTCCTACGATAGAATTGCTATTGTCTAGTCCATATTTGTGTATGCCGTCAGCAACGGCTTGGGCCGCATCCCCTACCGGAGAGGCCAGATTTGTCCACATCTGTCTAGCTGACTCAAGCGGGTTTATAGACGGACCACCAGTCATCAGCAGCTTGTTTGCGTTGTTGTAGATTCCACCGAGGGTGTCGTTTCCAGACGCCTTAAGCTGAGAAGCGGCGTTGTTTAAAGCACTCTCAACAGGGTGTTGAATTTTCCACCCCACCTTCCCGTAGGCGTCCTTGTAGTTATCAGGTGCCATTTGCTTAAACTTAGCAATAATGTCATCTGTAGAGACACCACCCAAGCTCTGTGCGTATTTATCCCTCAGTCTTTGGGCGATCTGCTCGTTTATTTGGCTATCGAAATCAGATTGAGAAGGCATTATTTACTCCAATCAATTCCCTGAAATGGATCAACACTTTGTGATCCTTTTTGGGCAGCAGTGCTGATAACCCTTTGCATTGTGCGGTGATTTAGCGCCGGTTTTGAGGGAACGTCTCCCTTACTAATCTTTCCAAGCGGGTTTCCCTGTGCATCCAGCAACGTATTATCTTTCACAGAATATCCGGCAAACTTAATTGGATGCCCGGTATCGAAGTGCGGAATGAGCGTTCCGAACATATTCTCAAGAATTGGTGGAACTACAACCCCGTTTAGTGGTTGGCCGTCCGGGGCAGTGTTAATTTTACCTTGTAACGAAAATCGCTGATACGCTCTCAACATGGCGTCTTTATATAGGTCATTCTCCTCACCAGCGACCATATTGGTGTCAACGCCGGACTTGCCTAGAATCTTACCCATGCCCTGCGAATATCTTCCGCCAGTAACTCCGCCCTCAGTCTCAGCCGCGAGCGGTCCTAGTTCGTTAGCAAGTCTCGTCAGCTTTGCGGTTGCGGGGGCAAGCCTGTCTGGAAATAGAGATGCGATACCGCCGCTAATGCCCTCAGAGCCGAATCCGCCTTGTTGTAACCGTTCCTGAAACGCCCTGTGTGTCTGGTTAAGGACGTTTAGGTATTGCATATTCGTATTGTATAGTTTGGTCTGTTCTGGCAAAAGCTCGTTCTGAATTACCGACTTGACGCCGTTAAGCTGGTTATGCAGGTCCCATGACGTAGTGAGTCCTGTTTGTGGATCAAAATTAGCTGTTTTTGGTCCAGCAGCGTTCAACAGCGCCGGATTACGAACAGCCTTAAGTAGCTGGCCTGCCCCTCCGAGGTCAGCCTGGTTCATCCCAGAGGTATCCACTCCGGTTGCGTTCAAAAGAGAAGCTGCCGTCCCCTCTGGAACAAGACCTCGTTGGTACGCCGCTTGTGCGGTATTCGTCGCCGCTGTAATCTCCTGTGCCTTCTCAGCCATCCTAGCCTGAGCGGCCTGTTCAATCTGTGCGGATTGGAGCTTAAGCTGAAACGCTTGATTCTGTTGCGTCTTTAGCTGATCGAGTGCGCCCTCAGCCATCCCGCCACCAAGGCTACCAAGTCCCATAAATTATTGACCTCCGCCCATCAACGACAAGTATGGTGCGGCCGCATCAGCAGATGTATAGTTATAATTACTCATCGACGGAGAGTTGGCAAGAGTTCCAAAAGAACCCCCAGACGATCCACCCGAACCTCCGCTCCATGGATGACTATTCCCGTACGCCATAATTCCCTGCATGGCCATGTTTCCAACAGCACTCAAGTTCTGCTGCTGGTTCATCCAGCCCATCTGATTAGAGTTATTAGCCGCCCCGAACATTGCGTCCCACGCATTAGCGTATTGGCTCTGGACAGCGTTAATGTTGTTAAGATTAGACTGGTACGCCTGAGCGTTGTATTGACCTTGGAGAACGGCCGCAGTTCGGCCTGCCTCAGCCGCAAAGGCCCCGGAATCGACGTTTAGGCCCCTTCCAGCGAACTGAGCGGCAAGGTTAGGCATATACTGTGTGTACGCCGTATTGTACATATTGTTGATCGCATTGAGGTAGCTCTGGTTTGCTCCATTAAGCTGTGTCTGGAACTGACCGATCTGAGCCAAGCGGTTATTATATTGATCCCACGGAAGCTGATATCCTTTCTGATCTGCTCCCATGAACCCAGACAATCCGCCTAGGATCGCCCCGCCAGCCGCAAGATAGGGGTTGCCGGAGGCCATTCCTGCCATTGCGCCGCCTGCCGCCCCAGTCCCAGCCGCTGCCCATTGGTCTGAACTCATATTCTTCTCTCCTTATACTATATTACCTAAAACTGTTATTTTACTGCGGCGAATTCACTTCGGTCGGCTTTCGGCCAGCGTCCAGAGGATTGGCGATTTTAAGTTCGCCGTTTATCGGGACGGTAAGCAATTCTCCGGCGTCAATGGGTTTTCCAGCGCCGGGAGCGTTAATCAATTCCGGTTCTGTCCTCTGTAATTCCCTGAAAATCCCCGGGTCCGGGTTGACGATCTGCGACGGGCACGCCGGGATCGCTTCCTGCGCGGGCAAGCTGAGAGCGGCGAGCGCGGCCAGCAGTGCGGCGGTGAT
>JAEHJW020006489.1_pt1 | contig 95887 bp, 145 predicted proteins | sample 9271431 | NCBI WGS metagenome assembly JAEHJW02
TCCATCTATATCACCTAGCATATCCCCTAGTATTTCTCCTTCAATATCTCTTTCTATTAGTCCTTCCATATCTCCGTCAATCAGTCCTTCAATTTCTCCTTCCTTATCTCCTTCCGTCAGTCCTTCGGTATCTATATCTCCATCAATATCTCCTTCTATAAGCCCTTCGGTAAGTCCGTCCGTTTCTTTGTCGCCCTCTATCAGTCCTTCAGTCAGTCCTTCCATCAGTCCTAGTATATCTATTAGCCCATCGATTAGTCTTTCGATTTCTCCATCAGAATCTCCCTCCGTTAGCCCATCGATTAGTCCTTCAATTTCTCCTTCCATTAGTCCTTCAATATCAATTTCACCCAGTATTTCACCATCAGAAAGTCCATCCGTCAGTCTTTCAATATCACCAAGTTTTTCTCCTTCTATCAGTCCTTCTTTATCTCCCTCAATTAGTCCTTCTGTTTCTATAAGTCCTTCAGTAAGCCCTAGTATTAGTATATCAATATCACCAAGTATTAGTCCTTCTTTTAGTCCTTCAATTTCTCCCAGTTTTTCTCCATCAATTAGTCCTTCGACATCTCCTTCAATTTCTCCATCCATCAGTCCGTCGATCAGTCCTAGTATAAGTCCTTCATTTAGTCCTTCCGTCTCACCTTCCATCAGTCCTTCAATTTCTCCGAGCATTTCTCCATCGGTTAGTCCTTCTGTTAGTCCTTCTCCAAGTTTTCAGATAGATGATTGGACACCAATTGGTGAAATCGAGGTGGAGTATATGCGAGGATGCATTGAAATTGAAACTATTCAAGGTGAAATAGATACGGAAGATATCAGAGGAACTAGATAAAAATAGATAATTACTTGGATTTATGGTATAATATAATTAATTAATTTTACCAAAATGATTAATATTAAAGCGGATAACCGCGTAATTTTAAAAAGCGCAAAATATTCCTATCTTAGTTCTAATTACCTCTCTGGAGTTACGTCATTAGTTTTATCAAATAGTGATGGATTCTATCCGTATACTATTGGTGGAGCAACTACCCAATTTGATATTACCAACCCGACCGGTACCACTTTTCGATATACTTACGATTCAACAGGCACGGATCCTGAAATAGGCGAAAATATACAGGTAAATTCGCAAGTAGTTATTGCTGGTCAAAATTTTACTGCCGCTAATAACGGCACTTTTACAGTCACGGCTTTCGATACGAATTGGTTTGAGGTTACAAATGCTAGCGGAGTAGCAGAAAATAATAAAACATTAGGGACCGGTTCACTAACCGTAGGTAGAAATAATTTTGTGTTATTGGGTGAATTTGGTAGTGAAACGTCAGAAATAGTAACGGTTAGTAGTGTAAATAAAACTACGCATACTTTGACTTTAAGCGTGGCGACTAAGTTTTCGCATAGTCAAGATACAAAATGTTATGTGCTGGGTTACGATAAGGTTATTTTTTATTGGAATTCAACTAGTACTTATAGTTCTACCACGCCAATTACCGGGTACTTGGAAATTTCTGCGGATTCTTTATATACCGTTGGCTCTGATTCTGTTCACACCACTGGCTTTGGTTTTTTTCACTTCTATAATTCTATAACGGGAAAAGATTCAGCTAATAGCAACGCCGTGCCATTTTCTTCCTTCGCTGAAAATAGCGTTAAAAGTATATTGGAAATTTTTTATTCGCTCTTAAATGATAAGGAACGAAAATTAATAACTGATACTGACGCTTTACATTGGCTTAATGAAGGTTATTCGATTGCTCAAAATCAGTTAAATTTAGTGAATAGAGAGTATTTTATTGATAGTATAGATACCATAACTACTACCTCTGGTATCGATACTTACGATTTAGAAACTGACTTTTCATCTATAATTAATATATATGATGAAACTAACGAAAAAAATATAGAGTGGATAGATTTAAAAGATGTATCGTCTTGGAATTATAATTCTAGTAATACTACTCATTATTATTTAAAGGGAGGTAAAGTTGGATTTTCGCCAATTCCTATTTCAACAGTAGAATATTCAGTACGATATGCTTACAAAACAACGACAGTTAGTTCTTACTACGAAAATATCGATTTACCGAATGGAAATTTTTATTGTGTTATTAATTTTATGTTGCATCGCGCGGGAATAAAACTGGGGAAAAGCGATGCGATGAATTATTTAAAATTATTTGATAAGGATATTGAACGAATGAAATTAACAAGTTTTAAGCAAAACGCGAATTTAGACAGTTGGGGGATAGAGAAGTCAAGCTGGGTATAAATATTATGAATATTTTTTTCGTTTTTTATAAAATTTTATTGGAGTAATGAGTGCTTTTTTAGCATTCCAATGCAAACGTTTTATTCTAGTAGAAATAGTAGCGTAAGATAAATTTAATTTTTTACACCACTGTGTCAAAGGAAGAGTAATATTATTATAAGTAATTAAAATAGAATCTTTTCTAATACCGCTAGATGCTGGCTGATTTAAAGCTCTTTCTATAGACCATTTATATACATTTATACGATTATGAAGAGTATTATGTTTAAAATTTAATTTATGTTCCCATTGAGAAAATGTTAAAGTTTGTCCATTAAAAGTTAATAAATGATTATTTCTTTTATTATTTGATTGTTCTTCGCGAGTAGCCCATTTACAGTTATTTGGTTCATAATTGCCATTATTATTTATTCTTTCAATAGTAGTATTTTTTTCACCATTTTTTTTACAATGTTCATTATAGTTTGTTAACATATCATCTCTAAAATTTTCAAATTTTAACCATTGGGGATGAATTGTGATGCCACGTTTTCCGTATTGATTATAATTTTTATTATTTTTATTTAAACATCTGTTTTTAATTTTTGTCCAAATATCGTAAAATCTTGTTTTTCCCATATTATGTGTGGTATTACGTTTAATTAAATTTTGATGATTTAAACATCCACAAGATTTAGTATTATTATTTTTTAAACAATCTGTTGCTACTATAGTTTGATTACCACACTCACATTGACATAACCATTTAGTTTTTCCTTTTATAACAGAAAATAGTTTAATAGCAGTTAATTTTCCAAACTTTTGACCAGTTAAATCTAATCTTTTAGACATATATTTAAAAAAATCCGCTTTCAGGTGATTACAGCACCATCCAGCGGATTATAAATATTATAACATATTATGTAGCTGTAATCTACATAGGCATTATATCATAAATCCACGTAAACAACAATAACTTATCCACATATGATTAGCAATAGTAACTTACCACTCAGAGTCGAAATTTCTTATCTAGACGGAATCAATACCGCTGTTTCTAGTAACCTCACCAAGAAAAATGAGTTAAGTTACGCTATAAATGCAAGAAGTAAATCTATAGGCAGTCTTGAAAAACGTGAGGGCACGCAAAAGTTAGGAAATAGTATTTCAGCAACTAGCAACTATGGAATTTTTTACTTTGAAAATTCCAGAACATCATTAACCAGTATATCCCCTTCTATTTCTCCAAGTACCTCTCCTTCAGTATCAACTTCTCCATCTGTTTCTCCCTCGATAAGCCCTTCAGAATCTACTAGCCCGTCTATTAGTCCCAGTATATCTCCTTCCGTCAGTCCTTCCGCGTCTATCTCTCCGTCAATTTCTCCTAGCACGTCTCCCTCCGCCAGTGTTTCTCCGTCCGTAAGCGTATCTCCTTCAACTCCAAGTTCAACGGTTACTAATAATTTTTATCGCGTGTCAAAGGTTGGTTCTACCACTTCTATTTATTATTTAAATAATTCTGAAGATTGGACGGCATTAACGTCAGAAGGAACTAATCTTGCCACAGGAAATGTTTCTACCGCGATAGCCGAAGGATGTTGTTTTTTGGTTAACGGTCAAAATCCTAATCGCTATATAACATCTGACGGAGTCACCGTCACTACCGCTACCACCTCTACTGGTCATTTATATAATTCACCGATTGCTTATAAAGTAAATTATTACAAAAATAGATTATATTTAGGAGACTATGTTGTTGGTTCTACCAGATATAAAAACGGCATAATGATGTCATCAATGCCATTGGGAATTGTATCTTTGGTGGATGGAGATTTTAATGTCGGCGTTACTTCTATAAATGTTACCGATACAAAATATATTTATGCTACTGATAGTTTAGACGTTTATAGAGGAAATACTAAAATTCAAACTTTAACCGTATCCGCAAAAACAGAAAATTCAATTACCGTTACCGCCACAACTAATGCTTTGTTAAGTTCGGATGAACTTTGGGTGGCTGATACTTATACTGGTACTGCATCTAAAAAGTTTCGTTGGGCGGGTAATCCTTCTAGCGGAATTAACGTTAAACAATACGATACGATGTCTATCTCCGGCGGACAAAATGATGCCATTACGATGATGACTAATGTTGGTGATGTAATGATGATTGGGAATAAAAATAATTTGGCAGTTTGGAACAATAGCAGTCTACAAAATATGGACAATGGAATTGGATGCGTGAGTGATCGCGGGTGGGTAAAAAATGATGGTGTATTATATTTTCTTGATTATTCAGGGGTATATGCCACAACAGGAGGATTGCCAAAACAAGTTTCCGCAAAAATTCAAGAATTTTTCGACGGTGCTAGTAAAACAGGATTAGAGGCTGGGGCGATGGGAAAGAAAGGTAGTAGTATTTTTTGTAGTATTGGGGATGTGACTCTTTACTATCCAGACGGATCAATACGTGAGACATTGAGTGATGTTGTTATGGAATTTAACTCGCAGCAGCAAAATTGGTTTTGCCACACGGGAATAAGTTCCACACAATTTGCAACTTATATTGATTCTACTAATACGGATAGATTAATTTATTCTGATGATGGTACTAATTATAATTTGTTTGAATTTCTCCATAGCGGATCGGCAGTTGACGATGATGGTAATACTAATAAAGAAATACTTTTTAGAATAGATACGAATAATATACCCCTTGGTAAGCCATTCGAAAAAGTAGCCTACCCGCTAGAAACAATTGTTGAAATGGAAAGAGGAAATGAAATTAAATGTTTTGTGTCTTTAGATGATGGAAGGCATTATCCGTTGCAAGGAAATGCGTCAAAAGGATGCTCCATATTTAAAATTACTAATAAAGATGTAAACGAAACCAGTCCGCCACGATGTCGTAATGTTGCAATATCATTACGTGATTTCAGTAAAAGCTTATGTAGAGTGACTAGAATGGCAATTACTTATAATCCTTCAGCAGAAGAAGATCAAGATAGCCCAACAAATTATGGCAAATAGTGAGTCAAAAACATACAGTTCAATTTATTCCCCTTATGATAATAATCTCCAGAGATCCTCTAATTCTTCTGACGCTGTTAGTGTTGGCGATAGTAGCAGTAGTTCTAGTAATGGTGAAAGTAGTGGAAGTAGTGGCGGGAGTTCCGGAGAAACAACTAGTAATAATACACCAACCGAGACTACTCCAAATACTGGCACTATTATTGGAGATTCGTTAACCGATTTATATTTAGAAACTTTTATAAAGAGCAGAATTTATATGCCCAAGGTGCAGGGAATTTACATTGATGGTCGTACGGGATATTTTGAAGCGCAGAATGCCGTAATTACCGGTGACATAACCGCAGAGACTGGTTATATTGGTGGTACTACCGGTTGGACTATCGCTGCCGGTTCTATCAGTTCAATAAATGGAGGTAACACTACTACACTTGCGTCAGGAGGAACAAATGCTTTTATTGCTGGACCAACGGGAGCGCCTACTGTTTCCATTTCGCATGCAGGCGTATTAACGGCTACGGGAGCTATTATTAGCGGCACACTTACGGCTACGGCTGGTTTTATTGGCGGATGGACGATAAACACGACATCTATCACTGATACCGCGGGTACAGTTGGACTTTCATCCACAGTCACGGGAGGAGATGATATTCGTTTTTGGGCAGGTGATGCTACGCCAGCTAGTGCTCCATTTAAAGTAACAGAAGCAGGTGTGTTAACGGCTACGTCCGGAGCTATTGGAGGTTGGACTTTAGGTACAACTACTTTAACCGGAACTGGTGTTACTTTATCAAGTACAGGAGACGCTTATCTGGCTATTGGTGTAACACCGCCAACTTCTCCAACAGTAGGTACAGGAATTTTTATAAATAAAACAGGATTATTTGGATTAAATGCCAATACACAAAATTTTAAAATAGATGCAACTAATGGGAATATAACATCAATCGCGGGGACGATAGGAGGATTTACAATCGGAACTGATTATTTAATCGACACCGCTGATAGTTTTGGTTTAGCTTCAACGGTTACGGTTGGTGATGACGTACGTTTTTGGGCCGGTAGTACATTTGTCAATAGAGCCACTGCTCCTTTTATGGTTACTGAAGCTGGCGCAGTTACGGCTTCAGCTATAACTATTACCGGAGGATCAATTTCAGTAAGCACTTTAAATGGCATTATCCAACAAACAAATTTAAATGTAGCCGATAGAGGATGGTCTCAAACTTGCGCATTTTCTGTTACTGATGCGACTACAATAGCTTGGGGAGCGGGAACGTTTACTTCTGCGGATGGCACCGCATATTCTATCGTAGCAGGAAGTACGGGAGTGATGTCGGCAAAGACTTACATTTATTTGGATACGGCGGTTTCCACCACAGTTTATCAAATTACTACTACGGCAACTACGGCGGTGGGGGTAGGAAAAGTTTTGGTAGCTGTTGCTCAAAATGGGACGAATGAAGCTACTTATAAAGTTTTACAAGGCCAAGGAGGAGAAAATATAGACGCGGCTAGTATAGTTACCGGCAGTATAACGGCTAATGAAATTGCGGCATCGACGATTACGGCGGCAAAAATGAATGTGACGACATTATCCTCCATGGCAGCGGACTTAGGCACAATCACTGCGGGGACAATTACTATTAATACGTCGGGATATGTCCGTGGTGGACAAACAGATTTTGCCACTGGTGATGGATGGTTTATTGGTTATAGCGGTGGTTTGCATAAACTTTCTATCGGTACATCTTCTAATTATCTTACTTTTGATGGAGAATACGTGAGAATTAAAGGTAATTTAGATTTAACCAGTATTTTTAATAATATAGTGTATACGGTGTCGGAATTGCCGATTCCACCTACGACCGAAGGTTTTCTTTCGCCATCTGCTTTTGAATATTAATATTATAATATATGCCAATAGGAATTTACAACAGAACAAAAGGAAATAAAGGTTGGTTTAAAAAAGGAAATAATTCTCCAAATAAAGGTAAAAAGGGTATACATCTATTAGAAGAATTTTTAAATCCCACTAATTATGAATATTAAAAAAAATAAATAAAATATGATAAATAAAAAAACTTTGATTTAAAATTATATATGATTTATTTTGATGAAAAATTTTTTGGAAAATATCAACGGCAATTATTATTTATTGCTAATAATTATTTTTTAAGATGGATAGTAGGAATTAATAAGATAGCAAAACCAATAAAAAAAGAAATCAAGCAATTAGGAAAAATAAAACAAATTTCTCCGAATTCTTTACATTTTGATCTAAATAATAATGAAAGAAAAGGATTTTTTTTAAGCAAACCTATTTTTGCTGAAATATTAGCATTTAATCTAAGTCCTTTTGTTTATTTTCAAATATCTAAAAAAAGAATTTGGAAGTTTAGCCCTGCAGGCATAGTTGGTTGTTTAATTTTAATTTTAATAATATCAAAAACAAAATTACCATTTTTTTCTTTTTTTGGGACTACAACGGATTATAATGCTGGTTCTGGGGATGGATATGTGAGATATTATAATTCAAGTTATCCAGTTTGCCATGATGCTGCCACTGGGATTGAAGCGGATTATACAAGTAGTTTTGCTCAGATGGGGCAAGTATATGATTCGACGTCGAGTAATTATATTATTGCCCGTTATTTTGTTCCTATAAATACAGCAACTTTGCCGGATGATGCCGTAATCAGCGCAGCTACTTTTTATGCCAAAGCTTTGGCTTCTGATGCTCATACTGAATATGTAGGGATAATTCAAACTTCACAAGCAAGTAATACTTCACTTACTACGAATGATTATGATGCTATCGGGTCAACTGAAGGAAGTGACAGTAGAAATAATGTAGATGCTAATTCTAATAGTTGGTATTCTTGGTCTTTAAATGCTACTGGGCTAAGTTGGATTTCAAAAATAGATTTTACAAAGTTAGGTTTAAGAAACGCTAGTGATATTGATAATACCACAGCGGGGACAAAAAGTGCGGTAATGTTATGGAATACTTCAGAAGGAACTGCGGCTTATTTAACGGTTACTTATACTACAACTTCTATCAGTCCTTCTATTAGCCCTTCAGATAGCCCCTCTATTTCTCTCAGTTTATCTCCTTCTATTAGCCTTTCCATAAGTCCTTCAGTTTCTCCTAGTTTTTCTCCCAGTATAAGCCCATCAATTAGTCCTTCGGTTTCTATCTCTCCTTCTGTCAGCCCTTCAACTTCTCCTTCAATATCTCCTAGTATTTCTCCTTCCGTTAGCCCTTCAGTTTCTATCAGTCCCAGTATTAGTCCCTCCATATCTCCTTCAGTAAGTCCCTCTGTCTCCCCTAGTATTTCTCCTTCTATAAGTTACTCGGTTTCACCTTCAATCAGTCCATCAATTAGCCCATCAGTATCTCCATCAATATCACCGTCAGTATCTTTAAGTCCATCTATTTCGCCATCAGTAAGCCCTTCAATAAGTCCTAGTATTTCACCTTCTGCCAGTCCTTCGGTGAGTCCAAGCGTAAGCATATCCCCTTCTATTTCACCCAGTATTAGTCCGTCTGTCAGTCCATCAATCAGTTCTTCCGTAAGTCCTAGTGTAAGCATTTCACCATCTGTCAGCCCCTCCATATCTCCTTCAGTGAGTCCTTCTATCTCCCCTAGCATTTCTCCTTCCGTAAGTCCTTCAATTTCACCTAGCGTTAGTCCAAGCATAGTCGATCCAGAAAACGTTTATACTGATGACGCTACTTATGCTTCTGCTAGAAGTTCAGATGGGGTGCTTGGTATTCAATTGTCTAAAGATGCGGGCGTAACTTGGCATAACATATTGGAAAAAACATTTGGCGCGGTAGAATCAACGGAAACTTATGGAAATGGATCGACTGAATTGTGGGGCACATCATGGACTGGAAACGGTATGTCCGACACTAATTTTAGAGTTAGAATGATAATCACGCAGATAGGGGCTAAAGTAAGTTATAAAACTTTTGGTTTTACGGTTGCTTCTAGTCCAGTATTAACTGGTATAGAAATAACAGCTAAAGCATATTGGGATGGAAGTAGATTATATATAAATCATATACAAGTTAAAATATATTATGGTACTTCTATTCTTCCCGTGCAAGCTGGCAGTCAGGCATACGCAAGTGATGCGATGAGAGTATCGGGTGGCACAGGTGTGCTCGTTTTCTTTGATGGCACAAATTGGATAGCTTGTGATAGTGGAGAAAAAGTTGTAGGTCCGAGCACTAGTCCCTCAGTTAGTCCTTCAGTATCTATTAGCCCTTCAATTAGCCCTAGTGTCAGTCCTTCCATTTCTCCTTCACCAAGTATTTAAAATTTTAAATAAATTAAAAAATAATATGCGTTTTATAAAAAATGGAAAAATAGAAATAAAAAATCCCGATGAACGATCTTTTTGGGAATCGCAAGGATACACAGTTTATACTCCAACCGATATAAATACTTCTGCTCCACCCAATCTTTATAAAAATGAAAATGGTGGTTATACTTTTTTTGTGGGTGATGTCCAACATCCAGTATCGGATCCTGCTTCAGTAGAAAAATTATGGGGTACTAATATTCAAGACATTAGAGACAGGGCTGATTATGGTATATCAGGAACTGGCGGTGCGGCACAAACTTTAATAAAATCTTGGCAAATGCAACCAGAAGTAATGAATGGTGGGTTACCAGCTACGCCCGAACTTTACGTACAAGGAAAAAGAGATACTGGCCCATTACAACAAAGTGAAAGTATAACTTCTAATCCAACGGAAAATATTATAACTCAGTCTCAGAACGAAAATGAGTATGTTTATGGTTCCGATGTTTTAAATAAAAAAGCTAATGATGCAGCGGTAAATACTTTGTATCAAGCATATTTTGGAAGAGATGCCAATGCTGCTGAATTAAAAAATTGGGGAGTACAAGGCGGTTCTGATACTACAGTTAAAGCATTAGAGGATTTTCTTAAAACAGAAAGAATAAAATATGGAGTTACCACACCAATAAAAAAATTAACAGAAATTACATCTACTCCCGTTGTTACTCCCTCCACTTCTTCTCTTCCACCAACCGGAACAGAATCTACTTTAAAATCTCCAATCCCCACTGCTACTAATACAGTCAAGGGATATGATGTTGATAATAATAACGCGGTAGTTTATGTCCCTGCTGGTACATATGTTCCAGGTGTTTCTTTATTGCCACCGACTCCATCGTCGGTCCAAGAAAATTCTACATCAACGACAGCGGTTGTTCCGCCTGTTACTTCAACTAATGCCGAAGAATTAAATACTTACATTCCCTTTAGAAATGGATTAACTGATGTTCAAAAACAAGGGATCATTACTTTATCACAAAAACCAGCTGAACAATGGACTGCTACGGATAAAAATAATTGGAATTGGGCTACTAATAATGCACCCTTACCAGTAGAAGAAAAAAAGATTGAAACTCCGATTGCTTCAGAACCAACTATTGAGGAAACATATATTCCTTTTAGAAATGGACTGACTACTTCTCAAAAACAAAGTATTATAACGCTTTCAAAAAAAACTCCAGATCAATGGTCAGATACTGATAGAACAAATTGGGCATGGGCGACAAACAATGCGCCCCTTCCTTTTGTTACTCCTGCTGCAACACCAACAGCAACCCCTACTGTAGGGGAAGAAACTATGATTCCCTTCAGAACAGGATTAACGGATACACAAAAACAAAGTATTATTACGCTTTCTCAAAAACCAGCGGAACAGTGGACGGCAACCGATAAAACTAATTGGAATTGGGCGACTAATAATGCTTCTTTACCTTTTGCAGATACTCCTGCGACTCCAACTCCCACAACTGAAGAAACGTTAATTCCTTTTCGCAATGGTTTAAATGACACGCAAAAACAAAGTATTATTACTTTGTCACAAAAATCAGGAGATCAATGGACGGATATTGATAAAACTAATTGGGCATGGGCAACCAATAACGCACCATTTCCTTTTAAGGAAGCAACCCCTGAAAAAACAAAATTACCGGAAAATTTACAAAATAAATTATTTGATGCGTTTGGCAGATTTCCGACAGATGAAGATTTGGCAAATTATCAATACAATCCTACTCTTTTTGAAAAACAATTAGATACTGCCATTACCGCTAAAACTAAAGAAACAGAAGGAAAAGGTAATATTACAGAACAACAAGTACGAGATGCTTTTAAAGCGTTTGGTTATGAACCCGATACCGGCGGAATGACGGATATCGCTTATTGGACGAACAAGCCAAGTACGGATTTAACCAAATTAATGGATAATTTAAGAGCAAGACAAGAAAAAGATATTGAAAATAAAAAAGCGCAAGAAGAATTGATTAAAAAACAAGCAGAAGAAGCGGCAAAGTTAGCCGAACAAAAAAAGGCGGAAGAAGAAGCAAAAAAAAAGGCGGACGAGGAAGCGAGCGCTCAATCATTAAAAACGATTTATGGTTCGGATAAACAACCGGCAAATGTTGAACAATGGGCGGCGAATTATATCGGTCAAATATTTACGGCTATTAAAACAAAAGGGGGAATAATCGAAGAAACTTTTAAAAATAATATTTTAAATAATCCTACTCAATTGGCAAAATATACTTCCGCTTTACTTTACGGTGGTTATACGATTGACGATGTATATCGCGATTTAAAAATGAAAGAACTGGCGGCGCAAGGCATGACGGATTATCAAGGAAAATCTGGATTTAGCGAGACAATTAACGCGACAGAATGGTATAATACTCCAGAGGGACAAGCAAGTAAGAATAATCCGGTGTTAGTGCCGCCAACCGATACGATGGAAATCAGTGCGGAATTATTTAACAATCCCATATTTGCTATTCCCGGCGAAGCATTCACTACATTGGTAGAACCACTGGATATTAATTCAGAAGAATTTAAAAAAGAAGCGGAAAAGATACAAGCGTCATATTATGATATAATGACGCAAAAGGCGCAGGCGGAAACCGAACAACAAAAAGCGGTAGCGGATGAAAGTTATCGATTATTTAAAGAAGATTTAGTAAAAAAATACAGAATTCAATTAAGCGATAACGCTAATACCGCGTGGGCGCAAATTAATAATTTAATAACCGGCACAAGCGACAGAGGATTGGGAACCAGCGGATTATTTAATGAAGCAAAAGATAAATATTTAGCGGATGTTAGAAAAAGAGACCAACAATTGAGAGAAGAAAAGATGAGTACGGCGGAAAGAGAAGAAATAAATCAATTATTGAAAAACGGTTCCACTATGGATATACAAAATTATATATTTAAAGTTGGCGCGGATAAGGCAAAAGCTTTAGGATTAATTCCTAGTGATGAAATAAAAGAATGGTATAGTATATCCAATTTAAGAAGTTTATATCCGAATATGAGTGATGAAGAAATAAATAACATTAGAAATACAATGATAGATTGGAGCAATCCCGACCAACCTACTTATCGCAGTAATATTTATCAGACGCTTTATAGTAATAAATATAATTTAGGAGAACAAAAAAAGACTTACCAGCAAGGTAAATTAGAAGAACAAAAATTAGCGGAAGAACAGAAAGCGTACGCTCCGTTCACTTATACTAATCCTTTTTCTTCCTATGCGCCGGAAAATGCTAAAACAACGGCATCAACATCAACACCGCAAAATTTTAATTTGCCGAATGTTAATAATACTTCAAGCACCACTGGTAAAACTACTTTATATAATCCAACAACAGGAGTGCCATTTCAAGTTAACAGCAATGAAACCAATTTATATAAAGGATGGACAACTACTGCACCGCAAATACAAGTGCCCAATGTTGAAACGGGAAGTAGTGGCACGTTAGGAGAAAGAACGCAAAAAGTAAAAAACAAAACAACGGGAGAAGTTATTACTGTTTATAAAGATGATGATTGGTGGAAAAATAATTACCAATCAGTTTAATATAAATATATGCCAGATTTGAAACAAAATACTTCGTATCAAGATTTAAGCGGCGCAATCGCGCCAATGTTGCAAGCCTCAAAAGATATCGGGGCGAGTGTCAGTGCGGCGAGGAAGAAAAGCAAGAAAGCGGTAGATGTATCGCAGTATAAAGATTTTTTAAGTGGTTTGGGGCAATATAACGGAGGACAAACCGGGGTAAGTGGGAGTACGCCGAGTACAATGGGAAATGTGCCAACGAGTGTGAGTAATTTAGGGACAATAACGACTCCGTATATGGGGTCTACAATTTATGAACCCGGTGGAGCAAATGCACATAAGGGGATAGATATTGGAGCACCTTTAGGAAAAAATATTCCTAGTTTTGGAGAAGGTATAGTAACTGGAGTAGTAACAGGAAAACAACACTTAGAACCAGGCGCACCTTATGGAAATCAAGTCATTGTAACCGACCCAGTGACCGGCGACCAATGGCGCTACAGTCACTTAAATGAAGCATATGTCAAGATTGGATCAAAAATCTCTAAAGGTGATATCGTCGGGAGCGTTGGAATTTCGGGGAATACTTATAGTGAACGTAACCCGCAAAGCGGCGGTCCGCATCTAGATCTCAGAATTTATAATATATACAAGAAAAATTTTGTGAATCCTTTAAATGAAATTCAGTCTTAAAATAAACTTGGGTTCTTAGCGGACGTAAGTGGAGTGAAAGGTCAAGTCTTTCACTCCAGCCCAATAATTAATAATTAACTTGACTAATTATATGGTTATACTTAATTGTAAAAGATGTGGCAAAGAAATAATAACTTCAAATTGTAAAAAAGATAGAAAAAAATATTGTTCTAAAGAATGTATAAAAAATAGAATTGAAAAACAATGTATTATATGTAATAAAAAATTTGAGATAAAAAAAAGTGCAGATAATAGAAAAGGTAGGGAAAACACAAAAAAATTTTGTTCTAAACAGTGCTATAATGAATATCGAAAAGGAAAAAAAGCATCAGAAGAAACTAAATTAAAAATGAGTAAAAATAATACTAAATTTTGGTTAGGTAAAAAATTTTCAGAAGAATATAAAAAAAAATTAAGTGAATCTCATAAAGGAATAAAACATACAAAAGAAACTAAAAGAAAAATTGGACTAAATGGATTCCATTATGGGATGAAAGGAAAACATCATTCAGAAAAAACTAAAAGAAAAATAAGTGAATCTAATAAAGGAAATAAAAGTAATAACTGGAAAGGTGGAATTACTTCAAAAAATAGAATTGCTAGGGTAAGCAGAGAATATCGTCTTTGGCGTGAGGCAGTATTTGCTCGTGATAATTGGACTTGTCAAAAAACTGGATTAAAAGGCATATATTTACATCCTCATCATATTAAAAATTTTTCTCAATATCCTGAATTAAGATTTTATATCGATAATGGAATTACTTTATCAAAAGAATCTCATAAATTATTTCATCATATTTATGGCACAAAAAATAATACAAAAGAACAATTAGAAGAATTTTTAAAATTATAAATAATTTAAATTATATGGATTTACAAAATAATTTAACAAAATCAAAAGCCTTCGCCGCGAGGACTATTATGAATGATAAAAAATTAGCACGTACAATAAATGACGCGATTAACGCCCCCGCAGGATCGTTGAAAAAATCTAAAGCTAAAGCAATCCTTCAGTCTTTTTCTCGCGCGCATCAAAATTATTTAGCGAGCAAAATGACGGTTGAAGATGGGAAGGGTGGTGTTGGATTACCGGCGAGTACGGGGTTTAGTATGAATACGCCGTTGGCAAAATACGCTCCGACTGGTTTTTCGCTTTTTCCATACAAAAATACAACAGGAGGAATGAGTAGCGCTAATGCGCCAATGTCAACGATGGAGACTCCAACACCATCAGCTACTGCTGTCAAATCGCCAACTCCTATGACTAAAGTGGAATATACCGTTCCAAAAGTACCAACTATATCGCCTGCACCAACCATAAAAATACCAGAAATAGATGATTATAATGTATTAAATAATATAAAATCAAATTTTGGAGATTCGTATTTGGAAAAATGGGTTAACGCTCTTTCGACAGAAGAAAAGAAAAGATTAAGTCCCGTTATTGAATCTGTTCGTTTAGGAGAAGGATCTGATACGTTTACTCAACGTATGCTAAATGATAAAAAACAATTAGCCACTCTTTTAAATACTCCTATTGAAATTGTACAACAATTTCCAACGGGAACAATAAGTGAACAATTAAATAAAATTCAAGAAAGTGTTAACAAAAAATATCAATTGGATGAACAATTGAAAAATCTTAATAATTTGATAAATCAAAATATAACAGCAAAAGATGATATTACCACATATATAAGAACGAAAGATGATTATTTGTCTTCTATAAACAAATTAATTGATGATTTTGAATATAAAACAGCTTTTCAAGATACAAGTGATCCTTCCACCCAACAAAAAAAATCAAATTATTTAACTTATTTGAATTTACTTAAAAATAAAACAGAATCTCGCTATGTTAATTATTTAAATTCAGCGATTAATGTTCAAAATAATAAATTGCAACAAAAACAAAATTTATATAATACGACATTAAAACAAGCAGAATCTGAATATAATAAACAAGCAACGGTAACTAAAGAAACATATACTATTGTTTCAAATATGTTAAAAAATTTGTATGAAAATATTTCCGATAGAGGAGATGATCTAAGAGATTTAGAAACATATGAATTAAATAGATTAAAAAGCTTACAAAATTTAGCTGAAAATCAAGAAGATAATTATAATAAAATAACTTATACTTATGATAATATAAAATCAATGTTAGAAAATTCTAAGGGAATAGATGGATATGTGAATACTGAAAAGTATAAACAGTTACGTGAAAAATCTGAAAATAAATCTGATTTCGATAAGAATTTTGCTTATATGCTTTCTCCGGCAGATCCAAGTGCCAGAGCTATTTCTACAGCAGAACCTAAGTTTTTGACAGCAGAATATTTTAAAAATGCTTTTAAAAATTCAACAATAGCAAGTATGCTAACAGCGATGGGAAAAACAAGAAAAGAATATAGCACATGGAAAGAATCAAAAGCAAAAGAAGAAGAAAATATAAGAAATGATTATAATAAGTGGATAGAAACTGAACTTATAAAAATAATAGAAGAATATAGAAAAGTTGGTTATTCTGATAAAGAAATTTTAAAAATGATGCCAAAAGAATAATAAATATATGGATTCAAAATTATTGCAATTTAAAGATTTGATTCAAAGTATCAATAAAAAGATAAATCCTTTTGGATTGATAACTGGTAAATCAAATCCAGCAGAAACAAACCCACGGATGGAATTTCCTACTACTTCTGAAAAATTGAAACAATCAACTGAAATAGCACAAAGGGAATCTGAAAGTTTATTACCTGATATAACTCCGATAGAAAAACAAAATATTGGGCTTAATTTAACCGCCCAAAAAATATCAGGAAAAAAATTAACTCCAGACGAACAACAATTACAAAAAGAAGGATTAACTAACATTGGCGAGCAAGCATTAGGATTTGCAACTATTGGTGGTAATGCAACAAAAGAGCCCATCAAAAAAATTATAAAAGAAAAAGTTAAAGAAATAAATTATGGACTTCTAAAAAAAATAACCGCTAAATACGGTCAAGGAACAGCTGCAAAAATCATAGATACGGGTGGAGAAGAATTGGCAAAAAAAACGCTAGAAAAAGAAGGAGAAAAAATAGTGACTGAACAAGTAGATCCTTTTAGAAGCACAGTTAATAAATTAATACAATCTATTAAAGAAGCTAAGCCCATCAGAGCTGAAACTGAAAAATTATATACTGCCGAACGATCTCTGCGCGCTGGTAAAGGAGCTGAAATTTTAAAAACTCCGGGTGAGGAAGGTTATATTCAAGCGTTAGGAGCATTGAAGGGGGAACTTCCTAAACCTCAATTTGAAGGTTTAAGAACCACGGGTAAAATTACTCAAGAAGAAGTTGATTTATTTTTTGATAAAATAAAACAATCTAATTTAAGTTTTTATGATAAAATATCAGCTTCTACAGGATTAGCAAAAGTATTAGATAAAATTGGCGGGCAAATACCAACTGCTAGTGAATTAAAAAAATTAGAAAATATCTTTGGAGATGATTTAGTTAAGACAATTTTAGATAAAAGATCAAGTTGGGAAAAAATAAAAGAAACTTTAGCTGACTTTGCTAATGTACCTAGAGCATTAGTATCTTCAATAGATATGAGTGCTGCTTTGCGACAAGGTAGAATTTTGGCTACTTATAAGCCAAAACAATGGGGCAGCGCTTTTAAAGAAATGTTTTCCTATTGGGGTAATATTTTTAAAGAAAATCCTGAAAAATTTTTTGAAGAAGCAATGAATGATATCGCCAAGAGACCTACCTTTAAAATAATGGAGGACAGTGGATTATATTTAACTGATTTGACGGAGAGTGGCTTTGGGCTATCTGGCAAGGAAGAACGATTTATGAGTAATTTAGCGGAAAAAATACCATTGGTAGGAAGAAATCTTGTAAAACCAAGCGAAAGAGCTTATGTCGGATTTTTAAATAAAGCGCGCGCTGATGTATTTGATGATATTGCTAACCAATATATTAAAGGAGGGATAACTCCAGAAAATGATCCTGAAATATTTAAATCTTTAGCAAATTTTATAAATACTATATCCGGCCGTGGCAATATGCCAAAAGCATTAGGAGGTAATGCTTCAGTACCTGCTTTAAATGCTGTATTTTTTAGTCCTAAATTTCTTGCCTCTCGTATCCAATTATTAAATCCTGCATGGTATATTAAACAACCAGCGCCAGTAAGAAAAGAAGCAATGAAATCTATATTAGGTTTTGTAGGTTCTGGTTTATCTCTTTTAGGATTAGCTAAATTAGGAGGAGCAGAAGTTGAGGCTGACCCTCGCAGTACTGATTTTGGTAAAATAAAAATAGGGAATACTAGGTATGATGTATGGGCAGGAGAACAACAATTAGTAAGATTTTTAGCACAAATGATAACTGGAGAAATAAAAAGTACAAGAAGTGGAGAAATTAGAGAACTTTCTAAAAAAGAATATCCATACAAAAGTAGATTAGAACATGCTTTTGATTTTATACTTGGTAAAGCGTCTCCAATCGTTGCTTTTTTTGTAGATTTTTTAAGAGGAACTAATTATATTGGTGAGGATTTTGATTTTAGTCAAGAAGCGGCAGAAAAACTTATTCCTTTATATTTACAGGATTTAATAACGGCTGAACAAGAGCTCGGTTATCCAGCTATATTAGAAGTTGGTTTGCCTGGTTTTTTTGGTGTAGGTACCCAAGTTTATTCTACTGAATATACTTCAAAAAAGAAAAATAAATCTTCTACAGGATTGCCATCTTTACCTAAACTACCTGCGTTACCTCCTTTGCCTACTTTACCTAAATTTTAATTATTTATCCATCCCTATTCCAGTTATTACAGATGCTATTAATACCACAAATATAGCAAACATTATTATTAAAAATATTTCCGTTAAACTACTCATAAAAGCTGGGAATGAATAAAATAAAAATTTAATAAAAAAATAAAATCCTATAAGAGTTAAAATGCTAATAACGGAAGCCAAACTTCCGTTTTTTTTGTCTGAAAACCAATTTAATAATTTATTCATTTTGTTTGTTATTTTTTCTTTTATTTTTGGCATATATTTTATTTAATTTTCTCTGTATATTTACACTCCGGCCATTTTCTACACCCCCACCACCATCCGTTATCTCTATATTTATCTGGTCTTTTTATCATTATACTTCCACATTTTATACATTTTTTTATTTCAATAATTTGTTCTTCTTGTTGATGTCGTATTTTTGGCTTCCAATCTTTGTAATTATTATTTTTATTTGCATTTATTATTAATTGCATTATCGGATCCATAATATCTTTTATATTTTTCAAACAATTGAACATGGTGACATTTTTTGCAAACAAACCATTTTTCAAAATAATATTGTCGTTTTGTATTATTTGGATTGCGATGTTTTCTTTCTTCCATAAAATCATTACATTTAGGACATCGTATTAAACTAGGGCTAGAAATAATATTTTTTTTGTCTAACCCCAATATTTTAGCGCTACAATCAGAAAAAATAGATGGTTGTTCAAAATTTATTTGCATATTTTTTAACTTTTGCCACTAAACTCCCTTCTTCCCCTGTATATGGTGAGTCGTGTGGCAGTATTACTTCCTACCACTTAGCTACTAGCTTTTTGTCGCCAGTTTTTTTACAATTATGTTAAATTTATATAAATATAAATTAATTTGACATAACTATAAAATTTTGCTATATTATAAAAAATTCCCGGAATCAGTGTTTATGCAAATTTCTCTAATTCTACAACCATAGGGAAGTTCAACCATAATGCGCGAAATTTTGGGACGGAGTATCTGGTATATAGACGGCCAGGGACAAAGGAAATTCTTCTATAATCTGATTTTCCAGTTGCCTGGTACTGACCCCGAAAGGAATTATAGGGGTTATAATTCACTACGGGGTTAGGTCTATATACAATCCTTGCTGGGCGTACCAGCTACTTTTTAAGATATTCCACAAAACTGCCCTACCCCCTGGTGCTGGGCAGTTTTTTATTCTCGCTAAAATTAGCGGAATTAGTTTAACGGACGCTACTCTTAAATAGCGAAGCATGCATATAAAGGTGATGTTTTCTGCGCTCCTTCACCTAAACGAGCGTTGTTTATAATAAACAATAGAATTTTTATTTGTTATATCATATCATATCATATTTAAAGAACAAAAAAATACACCACTTCATCGCAGATTTGGTGTATTTTTTTTATAATTCTAGGTTTCCCTAGAAAGGCAAATTTGTCTTCCTGCGATGAAGTTATAAATACAGTATATCATATATCCCATTATTGTCAACCCCCCTCTAATCCCCAATAATATCAATACATTTTATATTTTTAACTTCACTTGTGGATAACTCATCTTTTAATAAAACATAAAAACAACAACAGCTAATAATAAATCCGATTATAATACCGATAAATATATCTTTTGTTTTATTATCCATATTATAAATTTTCAGCTATCCCCACTATTAATCCGATAATAAACCAAATAGACAGATAAACCATAGTTATTACTCCTATCCAATAAAATACTTTGTTATACCATTTACTAAACGAATAAGTTGTTTTGCCTGTTTCTTTGTCATAAATTCTTTGTAGTGACATAAATTTTATATTAAATTAAATAAATTAATTACTTCCTCATAAGGGAAAATTAGTATCAGCGATTTTGCTAGATATTTTTAATGTTATGTTTCAAACATCCTCGGTTTTTATACCTAATATCCGCCATGGCTTGACCGCAAGGAGATCCGAAGACCTCATACTAATTTTCCCGTATCAAGAAATATTATTTACTTTTTAATATTGCTTTAATAAAACTTCTCATTGTGTCTACATCCCAAACATATTCATAATGATCAATTTTATATGGCAATAACGGATTACCTTTTTTGTCTTTTTTATAAATTGGTAAAATCATATATTCATCATATATTTTTTTCCAATTTTTCTTATTAACTATTTTTAGAATATTCTCTGGTAAATTTATTATTTTTAGTTTCATATTGTTAATATTATTCATTCCTCTCTTCATCTTTATTCCCACAATGTGGGCACGCCCATTCTCGCCATCTATTTTTATTCATTTTTGGCACAAAATCTAATTTTGTTTTTTTACCGCATTTAGAGCAAATTACCTCCGGCAAATTTAATCTTCCTTCTTTTAACGCTTCATTATATTTAGATTTATAGCATTTAAAAGTGCAAAATTTTTTTTTCTTATAAATAGTGGAAAATATTTGGCCGCAGCCAAGGCATGTTTTGACAAGCATAAAACACCTCCATTTAATTTAATATAATATTTATGAAAATAACAGTAGCTATTATTGCCGTTGATAAGATGGCAATAATAATAATGGAATCGGTATTCCACATTTAGATACCACCTGAATTTGCTTGTTCCGCCAAAATTCCACGCTGGAGAAATTTCAACGATCCAATATACATTTCAATATTTTGCAGTGCACATTTCGCGATGGCAGATTCTCTATATTGATCGGTGTCTTTGATAAGGATATCACATTTGGCCATTGAAATATTTTTTAATGTACTCTCATCGTTCGAATTGGCAATTTCTGCGTATCGTTTATTAAGTTTTTCTTCTTTGGATACTAAAGTTGAATTAGCTTCAGCATAATATTGGGCAAGACGAGATATTAATATACCGATGTCTTCACTACTAACAACGGTTTTTTTGTAGTTATTAATAAATTGATCAAATTCTTCTTTGGCGGTTGACATAAATTTTATGTTATTTTATTAAATAAATTTGGATTTTCCCATTTATTACCAATTACTTTTACAGGCGCTTTATTAATAGCTTTCCATAAATCCTCATGCCATAATTTTTCGTTCTCCCATTTGAATTTAGTTATTGTAAAGTGTCCTAAATAAAAATAAACACATAGAATATGTCCTTCATAACTTATTATATCATCTTCGTAAATTTCTTTACCGTCCCATTCTTCTTTTGTTTTACCATCTTCTTTCCATTTTTTTTGTTCTTTTTTTGTTAACTCTTCCCAATTAGTGTTGTCTTTAAGTCCAGTATATTGCATTAAAATACATTTATATTTTCCTTCACCTTCTAAATTAAACCCTATAATATCACCATCTTTTTTTATATCAATTCTTTTAAAATTATCATAAATAGCAAGAACATCATATATTTTTCCTAAATAATAAACTTTAAATTTATATTCTCTATCAATTTTAGAAGTAGAAAGTAGTCCACCAGTTATTGGTATTTTTATATCTTTTGCCCATTTTGGAGTTTTACATTCATGAATTTTTTCCATATTGTTTATTTTTAATTAATCACAATATAATCATTCCCATTTAAATCACCGTCGCTTAAAACCCATTGGTATGTCTTTCCGTCTGGCTTATGAAGACACAATATCCCATCTTTTAAAAATCCATAATACTCTTTGTCTTTCCATTCCAATTTATGTATTTTTTTACCGTCAATAACGTCTCGAATAGCGACAGGAAATGACATTTCTTCATCTTTTAGTATTTCATCAAATTCCTCTTTAATTGGCTCAACTTCTGTTGGCAATGGACTACGTGAAATTTTGTTTTCCATAAGTTTTAAATTAGTTCGTAAAATTTTTAGTTTATTTTTAGTTGATTCGTGAAATGAATTTATTTGTTTTTTAATCAAGTTTATTTGTTTTTGCATATGTTAATTGGTTACTATTTGGCTATTGCCATTTATTTTTTTAATTTCTAATTTTTCCTCTATGCAATCCTGAATTTGCGGTATATGACTTATGAGAATAATTTGATTGATATTTTCTTTTAATTTTGATAATACCTCCATAAAAGAATCTATCATTTGAGGATCAAGCCCAGTTATTGTTTCGTCCCATACTCTCCATCCAAATTTTTGGAGACTGCTCAATCCTTCTCCTATGGACATAGCAATTTTCACGCGTTCACCGCCTGAATATGAATTAAAATCTAATTCTTCCCCCATATCATTAATAACTGTTATAAAAAGACCTTCAATTTGTTTTTCTCCATCTGCGCTTGTTTTCTGAGTGTCGATTCTTATGCGAAAGTCAGAAAGTTTGCTAAGTACTTCATTTATCTTTTCTTCAAGTGAGACCGTAAGATAATCAATAATGATAGCTTTTATACCATTAATCCCCATTGCTTCTTTTAACAGTATAAGTGCCTCTATTTTTGTGTTAAGTTCTTGAGTGCTACCTTCTATCGTCTTCAACTGTTCTTCTGCTAAAACAGCACGTGTGACGGCAGTTCTAGCCAAAGAAAGGCTTCCAATGACGTTCCTTAACTCTACTTCTATTTCATTCTTTTTGTTATTTAGCTCTACTTCTTGTTTTTTAATGTCTTCACTACCCATTATTTCAGTTATTAATGTTTGTATTTCCGCAGTTAATGCCATTATTTTACTCTCTTTTTCAGACTTTCCCGCTTCTTTGGAGGTTATTTTTTCTTGATAAGTAATTCTTTTTAAGTCTCTGGTGTTAATAATATTGTTTATATTAACTAATTTCTGCTCTTTATTGTAAATATCAACTTCTAACGCCTTTATTTTGCCACTATCAATATCTAGACGTTCTCCCAACGCTTTTACCTTTGTTTCGTACTCTTCAAGTCCTCTATTATAATCAATTCTAGCCCTGTTTGTATCAACCAGAACGCTTTCTAATCGTTTAGAGGTACTATCTACCGTCTTCGGTGCAAATTTGTGTCCACATTGGGGGCATTGCTCCTGCGGATAGGCCATTAAATCTATTAGTTGTTTGTTGATTTCCGCTATTTCTTTGTCAAAATCTCTAGTAACCGGTCGTTCTTTCATTACTTCCATCATTTTGACGTTCCATTCATTGGCTAATTTTTCTACCACCTTTAATCCATTAAGTTCTGATTTTAGTTGATCTATATCTCCTACTTCCACTCGCATGGCGGTTATATCCAACTCATTAATCTTCTTTATTTCATCTTTTAAAGTATTGATTTCAAGATCAATCATTTGGATTGATTGTTTGGTTACGTTTAATTCTCGTTCTTTTTCCGCCTTACTGTTAATTTTAAAATCTAAATTAGCCAATTGGGAGGTAATTTGTTTTAGATTGGTATTAATTATTTCTAATTCTGCTTTTATTTTTTGTTCCTGCGTTTCTAAGGTTGGTAAATTGGCAGCAGTTTGTCTGTCGATGGCAAGGGATTGATTAATAATTAAAGAGTTACTTTCGTTATTTGATTTTTCAGTTTCAAATTCTGATAATTTTTCTTTAGTTTTTTTAAGATATTCTTCAAGATTATCAACGCTCGCTATTTGAAGAAGCAGATCTTTTTTAGCGGAAGCTGGCTGATCGACAAAGGAATCGGTTGAATTTTGGGGCGAGCATACTGAATTGACGAATAATGTATAGGAGCATTTAAGGATTTGTTTTTCTAAATATTCTTGAATATTTTTAATTCCTGATACTTGTAATGATTTCCATGGTTTATCACCATCTTTTATGTGAATTTCTAATGAGTTCTTTCCTTTATTATCGACTGTTCTTTCGACGCGATAAGTTATATTGTCATCGACAATGGTCAATTGTACTTTTGCAACTTTGGCTCCTTTTTTAATTAAAAAACGATTATCAACTCTTCCCTTTCCGTACAACGCGAAGATAATTGAATCTACGATTCCAGATTTACCTGATCCACTACGACCGGTTATAGCCAAAGAAAATTTATCCTTAAAATCAATCTCCGTTTCTGAATGGCTAAGGAAGTTATTCAGTTTTATTTTTTGTAGCAGGAGCATGTTTATTGATTAATTGATAAATAACGGCATCTGTATCCTCTGGTCCAAAAATATTATTTTTATCTTCTAGCCATTCTGTTGCCTCTTTTCTTTCTTTTTCATCAAAAAATTTTATAGTTTTTAATTGTTGTCTTACTTTTTCTTTTGCTTTATTTATATTTTTTTTAGATAAAATCCAATTAAGCCATGGAGGTATAAGGGCAATAGAAATTATAATATCTTCATTGCATTCTGGACAATTAACATTATACATTAATTTAATTGTTTCATCTTTTTTTTCTGACATAATATGTTCTAATTAATTTTTTTATAAGCAAATTCGCCAAAATATTTTTGTTCGGCTTCTTTACGAGCATTAATAACGTCTTGTTCGTTGATAAAACTACCTAAATTTATTGCTTTTTTATTTATTTTTATTTGCGCTATCCATTTATTATTTTTTCTACTCCAATAATATCCTTTAATATTTTTTTTATTCATTCCATTTTGTTGTCTAGTAACAAATCTTAAGTTTTGTTTTCTATTATTTAACGTATCATGATTTATATGATCTATTACATATCCCTTTTTTTTCCCTAAAATTAATTGATGCAAATAAAAATAATTATTTTTTACATAACCATGGATAGTTAAACTCCATCTATATTGTCTTATTTTTTCTAAATCTTCTTTATCTATTAATGCCTTATTAATTTCTTTAGATTCTTCTCCTAATTTTTGTTTTTTATATAAACAAATTTCACAATAATCTCCACAATCTATAATTTCGTTAGGATCACGTCTAGTTCTTTTTAAAATTTTTCCATATTTATAAAATTGTTGATAATGTTTGCGACAATATCCATTTTCTCCTCCATTTTTCCAATAAGAGTTACTATTACATTTTTCTACTTTACATATTTTATTTTCTTTTTTTTCTCTTTTATTTTTACGTTCTTCATCCATTATTTTTCCATAAATTTTAAATTGACAATAATGTTTGTTGCAATACCCTTTTCCAAAATGTTTATTTTTACAAATAATACATTTTTTATTTAACTTTTTTCCCATATACTTCTGTCCTACTGACACAAAACCCAGTCTCCTAACAGCCAACCTTGCGAGTAAAGCCATTATTTAACTGGGTCTTGTGCCGCAAGGTTAATTAGATTATGTACCCAGTATAACAAAAGTATATTAAGTTGTCAAATTATATTTTCTTTTTTAAGCATTTTTATAATTTCATAAAAATCATTTTTATTCATAGTAATAAATTCACCCACCGATACCACTTTGGTAAATACTATATTATAGTTGCTATCATCAGGCATTTCCATCAAAACATTAGTAGGATTGCTAAATTTATTTTTACATTTTGCCTGTATTGAAAATGGTATAGTATTGCATAAATCTATTTTTTTACTATCAGTATTTCTACTTTCGGCACGAGCAGTAACACAATTAACCCAACCGAGTTCTCTAAATTCTTTGGCTAACTGGCGTTCGTATGAATTACCACGGTTTCTAACACCAGCACCGCCTTTTTTATGGATCATAAATTTTTAAAATATATTATTTATAAATTTAATTAATGCATCTTTTGCCATCTGATATTTATTATCATCAGAATATCTAAAAATAGCCATAGCGGTATTATTATTAATTTTATTGTCTAACAATATTTTTCCTATATTGTTTTCAGTTTCGTTAATATCAAAATTTATAGAAATTATAATTTTGTTCATAAAATTATATTTTAATTTTTTTCAAACCTTTTTTTATTTCATTTTTCATTTTATTAATAGAATTTATATAATCATCAATAAGTGTTTCCCAGTTTTTATGTTTTTCTGCCCACTTAATACATTCATTTAGATCTTCATCATTATCGGAATTTGATATATATTTTCCCGTATTTATATCTATAAATGTCATATATTTTTATTTTATCAAGTTAAAAGCAAAAATAAGTTTATTTATTGGTATATTTTTTTCTTTACTATATAATTCCAAAAGATTATCAATTCCAAAGTCCAACATTTGTCCTTTCTCAATACTTTTTATTTTCTTCCTTTCGCTTGGCAGGTTTTCGATAAGCATATGAGCATCGAAAGTTTCAAGTATTTCTTTAATTTTATCTATTTCTTTTTTAGTGTCTTTATTGGTAATAGTTACTTTTACAATACTATTGGCTGGCAATTTTTCTAACTCTTCAATTGTAGGATTTTCAACCCCATAAATTTTTCTCCCCGGTAGTTTAATTTGTTCTATTTCTAAAGTAGATTCGTTTATTTTCCAAATAAATTTATCTCCTTCATTTACTTCATAAGAAAATATTGATCCTGCCACTATAGTATTCCCAATTTTTTGGCTACGATGTATGTGGCCGCCTACTAATAATTTATATTTTTTTTCTAATTTTTTTCTGTCTAAAATTATCTCGTCAAATAATGAAGTTGGAGTTCCACTATTAGAAATACTATCCGTAAAAGAGTGATGAGCAAACAAAATATTTTTTTCCGGAAACAATTTCATTAATTTTTTACTAGCTTCACCATTATCTTTTGTTTCTAATTCTTGTTTAGTAAAATAAGGACAGAATACTAAATCACCAAATTTTTCTACTTTATTAGTAATAATGTGCCATTTTTTATTTTTTATTTCACGGAGATAATCGATAGCGCTTTTATTGATCTCTTTGGACTCATGGTTACCCTTCAAAATAAATAATTCTTTGCCATCAAAACGTTCAATGAATTCAGTAAATTTTCTAATTGTTTCCGCGCTATTAGTTTTGGAATTAAAATTATCACCGAGCAGAATTACTTTATCGCAATCAATTGATTGTGATATTATAAAATCAAGCACTTCTTTTTCTTCTTGCTGCCTTCCTCCCTCAATATAATCATTATAACTGAGTGTATCTTTCATATGGAGGTCACCCACACAAAGCAGTTTATTCATATATTTTTAACTTATTTTTTAATTCTTTAACTGTCCCACTAAAATAAAACAATTCTTTTAATTTTTTAGGCGCACTCCATTTTCCTACAGAAATTAAAATATCTTCTACGTATTTTTTTCGTTCTTTTTCTCCCTGTTCTTTTTTATCTTCATTTTGTTTTAGATCATAAAAAGAATTCATAAAAAAGGAGAGGGAAGTTGTGGTTTCCACCGACACCCGAAAGCCGACACTCTCGGAATAATCTACCGACAACTTCCCCCAAAAATAACTATCTATTTAATTACATTTAAGAATGGAACTGCACCGCCAGGGACCATAGTGGCAGGCACATCACCTTTCCATTTTTCAATCGCTTTCATCTGCACTTCCAACGCTTTTAACTGCACATACTTATCATTGTTAGCTGCTTCTGATTGTAATTTAATCGCTTCCGCTTCCGCTTTTGCTTGTGCCACTCTTTGTTCTGCCTCAGTTTTTATTCTATCCAAATCATTTTTAGCTTTTAAAGCATTTTGCTGGGCTACCTGCTTTTGTTCTACTGCTTTTTCATATTCATCGCTAAAATCAAAATTAGCAATGGAAAATTCATCAACGCTTATATTCCAAGAACTTAATCTATCTTTCAGAGATGTTTTAATTCCCTCTTTTACTTTTGGTCGTTCCTCAATCAATTCCTGAGCGTTAAACTGGGCTGTTATCGCTTTAACACTTTCTTGAATTGCTGGCTGGATTATAGTGTCAACAAAATTAGTGCCTACTTTTTGATAAACATTATTAACTCCATCTGGTAGCAGGTGATAATTCAAAGCAATTTTTGAATTGACTGTCTGGATATCCTTAGAATAAGTCGCTACTTCTACTTCAATTTTTTGGGTACGCACATCCATTTTGTGAACACCCCAACCAATAGGATTTATCCAATGAATACCTTCATTTAATACTCTTTCATTGACTGCACCCCAATAAGTTAAAACTCCTCGGTAACCAGCACCAACTATTACTACTGGATTGATAATTAGGAATAAAATAAACGCTACTGCGATTATTATTCCAACTACGATTTTTTTTGCCATAATAATTTTGTTTATTTAGTTAGCTAATATAAATTATAATAATTTTTCTTTTTTTAAATTTTCAATATGTTCTTCCCATTCTCTCTCTTCTTTTATTTCTTCAATTCCTCTTTCAGTCGCACATATTGAGCAATAAATCACTCCGTTTCCATTTTTAATCCAAAAATGAGGTGGATGTTTCCCAATTTTTATTTCTAACATAAATTTTTTTAGTTAATTAAATATTTAATTATTATTTTTTAGTATTTATTTATATTTTTTTTTAATTAAATTTCTTTTAAAAATACCTCTTTTACTTCTGCACATTTTTGGCACATCACAGATACTAATCTTGGACATTTATTTTGTATACATAATCCAGTTCCACTACATTTATGCAAAGAAGCATTATTATCAGAATAATGAGGTTTACCAATTGCTATCCAATTATGTTTACATTTTTTATTTATTTTTGGCATAATTTTAGTTAATTAAATATTTAATTATAATTTATTAAAAAATAATACAGTTGCTATAAAAATTATAATAGATACTAAAATAAAAGGAGTGATATCAAGTCTTTGCTCATCAGTCATATACATTTTATATATCATCAAATTTTTAAATTTTTCTTTTTGTTTGTCGTCCATATTTTAGTTAATCTTTATCTAAATTAGTTAAAATATCATTAAATATTGGTTCAAGCGAGTCAGTCGCAGAGCCAATAGATATAGAATCAATAATAAAAATAAAAACACAAATACCAAAATCAACTATTATTTTTTTTAGCATTATGTTTAATGCTAAAACAATATTAAAATTAAACAAAAACCAGCTGACAAAAACAACAAACCAAAAGATAATATTAGCAGCTAAAAATAAATTTATCGGTATTACTATCCATATCTTTTTTCTCTTTTGGAAACAAATAACGATACACTGCGAAAGAAGACATTATTAAAATAGCAGCTAAAACGACTTCAAATAAGATACGCATATATTTTAAATTAAAATAGATTAGGCAATTTTTTTAATTCCTCGATTATTTGCGGCAGATTAGTTTCCACAAACGCTAAATTAAATTTTTCACTTATTTTGGCAGGTATCTCTTCAGGAATAGTTGATCCTAATTTTAAATTAACTAATTCGTTAATTTCAACTAACATTTGTTCCCTTGTTTTACCACTTTCTACTGGTTTGGTAGAAGTATCTTCGAAGGGAGAAGACAAAGTTTCATTAACCGGTGTAACTTCATCAGTTCCTTCTTCCACGGGAGAAAATTGAAATTTAGGAATGATATTAGTTTCAATATATTGCTGTAAAAATTTTCTTACACTAATGAAGTAGATATTCCAATCATCAGTATCGTATTCTTTAATATCTTTGGTTAACCCAGGACAACCGTTGGTCGGTTGGTTATTTTCGTCATGAAAAAAACTTTTTATTTTTTGATTATTTTGAATAATGGAAATTCCTTTTTTTAATTTTTTATTATTATCTTCAAAAGCGTAAGGTTTTAATATCACTCGATTATCTAAATTGATATTAGGCAATTTTTTCATTAGATCTTCCGCAAAATTAGTTGAGACATTCATACACAATACGATATCTTCATTACTGTCAGACACGGTTACTTGTAATGTCTTACCAAAGTCACCTTCATAAAAAGAAAGATTGGTAATAATTCCTGAAAGTTCATTATAAACTCTTTCAATTTTTGTTCCTTTGGTACCGTCTTTCAATGTATAATCTCTTTTGACTGCTTTAGGATCACTTTCGTCGCATTTAATACGGATAGTTCCATCGCTGATGATATTAGCGTATGTTTTTTGTTCGTAGGAGGTTAACATAAGTTTTTTATAAGTTAATTAGTTATATTAAAATTATTTGAAAATATTGTTTTTTGAGTAAAACCATAAACCTGTGGTTGGGAATTATTTATTCTCCTTGCTATAGAGAATTCAAACCATTTTCCATCCATATTACATTGGTACCATCTTCTTCCTCCAAATCCACTTAAAATTGACCTTTGATAACCTTGTTCTATCACTTTATTATTTCCACAAATTTCTTGTGCTTTATACATTCCTGTTATTTTTAATTCGTCTAAATTTATTCCTCCAATAAACCATATCAAAAATACAAAAAAATATATCGTTATTATCGTGAGTAAAGCAATTATCATTTTCATAAATTTTTATAAGTTAATTAGTTATAATTATTTTTTAAAATTTACCGTAATCAGTATAATCATCTCTTCTTTGCTTTCCGCAACGACTGCAATATTCATTATCCGTGTCCGGTTCTTTTTCCCAAACTACATGCTGGCAATTAAAATTATCTAGTCGTTTATTACATAAATTACAAACTCCAAAACAATTTACTTCATGATTGCATTTTTCTTGCGCTTCGCTTATTGTCAACCCGCATTTTTTACAAGCGATATATGCTTCTTTGGTGCCATATATGCTGAAAGGATTTGTTTCAATAGATATCATTTCATGACGACAATATGGTTTTTGATCTAGTGTCTCCCAACTGTCTAATGTTTCTTGCAGATAATTAATTATATTTTTAATTTCATTTTTGTCTACCAAAACGCCGTAGTTTTCAAATTCTCCATAGCGAAGAATAGACCAAATTGTTTTTAATTTATCAGATCCTTTAATTAGATGTTCGCCAATAAAATTAACGTAAATTTCTCGATCTTCTTTGCTGTCAAATGGCTCTTGCTCAAAAGAAAGAAGTTTTAATACTTCGTCTCCTTCGCATGAACAATTAATTAGTAATCTTTTTTTATCCATATAATTTTTAATTATCCTTTTATAACTGCCAATGGCTGTAATTCTACAAGTATATCTACAAGGTCAGACTGATTACGCATAACCTCATCTATCGGTTTATAAGCTCCACTTGCTTCGTCTAAATCGTGAATACCTCTAATAGCGTGAATTATTCCTTGGTCGTCAAGTCTTTTAATTTCTTCTTCGAGGTTGAGTCGGCGTTCAGCATCTTTTCTGCCCATTGCCCGGCCTGCACCATGAGAGCAAGAGTTGAACGAATCCCCATTTCCCTTGCCCTGAACGATATAACTCTTGGTTCCCTGGCTGCCTGGTATAATTCCAATAGTATCTTTTGTTGCCAAGGTTGCACCTTTTCTATGGACGACCACGTTTTGTCCAAAGTGATTTTCGATTTTTGCATAGTTATGAGCGATATTAATTATTGTATCAAATTCTATTTTTTTTATTTTGTTTACTATTTCTGTAGAAATACCAACACAAGAATATTTTATTACAAAAATTATATTATCACTAAAAATTTTACAAATTCTTTCCATCATCAATTTTCTATTAGCCAAAGCAAAATCAACACAATAATTCATTTCTCGGATATACGCTTGTCCTTCTTCACTATCCACTGGCAAAAAAGCTAACCCCCATTCTTTCGGCACAGCACTATGCCATTTTTCATTTAAACTGATAGCCAACTTATTATAATAATCAGCTACTTTAAGTCCAATATTACGAGAACCAGAGTGTATCATTATCCAGATATGATTGTCAGAACCTTTTTGAATTTCTATAAAATGGTTTCCTCCACCAAGTGTTCCAATTTGAGTTAGAGCAGAATCATATTCCCTGTCTATAATTTTTAACTCGTGATGCCACGTATTATATTTTCCATCTTGAACTTCTTTATGAGGTAATGGCATTAAACTTTCATCTTGTTTTTCTTTATGGTGATTAAATCCAACCGGAATTTCTTTTCTAATTTCTCCCATTATATTTTTAAGCATATCAATATCAATCTCGGTCAAAGAAGTTTTAACCGCACACATACCACAACCGATATCTAAACCGACAAAATTCGGAACGATTACATTCTGCGTGGCTAAAATACCACCTATTGGGGCTCCATAACCAAAATGTCCATCTGGACATAAAACAGTATGATGAAAAGCAAATGGTAGCGATGAAGCGTTTTTAATTTGTTCTATCGCTCCTTGTTCAATACTTCCTTCTTGCGACCAAATATATACTGGCACTTTCATTGATTCTTCTTTAAATTTATACATAAAAATTTAAATTTTTATTTTTGAATATCTATCCGAATTTATTGTATCTAACATTACTTGTTCTGGTGTTTTATTTTCAACAACTGTTTTAAAAATTACAGGTGAAAATCCAGACACCAAAGCTACTCCCTGTTCATTTTTTTGCACAGGTAAGTTTTTGCCACTCCGAGCGTCCACATTCCAAAATACTAAATTAGGCATTTTATATCCTGCTTGATTGTATTTGTCTTTTATCACTTCAAAATTAGTTCTGGTATCGCAAGCACTATCAAATTCCATATCAGAAATTATATAAATAGTTTCCGGCAATTCTTCTTGGCTGGTATTATTATGTAAAGCAGTATCTAAAATTAAATCGAACACTGCTTGTAAATTTGTATTCATTTGCCAATCTGCTGTTTCAATACTATTCATTTTATCTTGTAAATTTTGTCCGACAACTTTTTGCAATCTTGGTTTGCCAGAAAATGTAATAAAATAATCCTTAAACTGGCCTTTATTTCGTTCAGCAAAATATAAAGCCAAAGATACAGAAACTGACATCGGGTCGCCTTCCATTGAACCAGACACATCAGCTACCACTAACGCATTTTTTCCTTGTGTATAATCAGGCAACTGATTCCATAATGCCTCCAAAGTTTTGGAATAATCGCTTTTTACTGATTTATAAATTTGGTTAGGATATAAAGTTTTGGCATTTATTTTTACCTCTCCTTTTTCCGCTTTGGCAATAAAAGCACCATAGCGTTCTTCATCGTGTTTTTTAAAAGCATTTTTATAAATGCGAGAAGCTTGGCTGGGTACAGTAGAATAATTTATCTCTTTCCATTGGCGTGCTGACATTTTTTCTTCCACTATTTTTATTTTTTTTCTGATTGCTCTGACAGTTCGGCGATAAGCAATACTGTCCATTCCTAATTTAGAAGCCATAAAATTAGCTTTGGCTCTGGTAGTTTGAGAAGAAGCATTGATTGTCGGCAACCATTTTGCGAGTAATGACGGAGTTTCACTAATCTTATCTTTTTCAATTTGTTCCTTGATAATTGAAAAACATTTTGCATTATCAAAAAACATATCATCCCAACGACCATATTCGGAAACATATTCTATTATTTTTTCAAAAATTTCCGGATAAGTTTTTCCCAACCAACCCAAACATTTTCGGAATAAATCCCGCTCACCTTGTCCGCCTCGCACATCTCGCAAATAAAATAAAATCTTGATAGCAGATAATCTGTCTTCGGCAAACGCTTTTTTAAATAAATCCAAAGCAATATCAGGATTTTTACGCATTGCTCCCGCTTGTGCAAAAAAATCCAATAATCCAGAACCGGAACGAATAAAAGTAATCGCTTCGTTCTCTGTCAAACCTTTGGAAGTTTCAATATACATACTATCCAAAAATTTATTAGTTGAAACTTGTTCAACTTTTTGCTCTGCTTTTACTTCTTTGATGTACTTCATAAATTTTTTCAAGACCCATTTTACTGTGTCCTACCATTAGACGAGCTCCCACGAATGAGAGCATAGGATTCGAACCTATATCACAGGCTCCAAAAGCAAATTTTTTGCTGTTAGGGTCTTTTATTAGTTAATTATTTTATCAAGACTCATTTTAAAGTGCTCTACCACTGAGCTACTTTAACCGAAGTTAAAGGTTGGATTTGAACCAACGACCCCTTGCTTAAAGGCAATTTTATTTGCTGTTAGAGTCTTAAAAATTTTTAAACAAGATGCATTTAAGATAAAAATTTTCAGATTTTATTTTTTTATTTTGCTGTTAGCATCTTATTAATTTATTTTCATATCTACAGTATATACCTAAAAACAAAACTTGTCAAGTTAATAACTGTTTACTACGTATTCTTATCAAATCATTAACTAAACTGTTCTGTTCATTAATCAATAATTTTTCTTTTTTTTCTTTATCTTTTATCCGAAAAGTAAATAATGGCTTGTTGGTTATAACTCCCACTTCCGTCTCTACACGATCCCTAAAGCCATCATCCTCTTTGGTAATAACAATAGTCTCCGGTCTACCTAATTTTTGAACAGTATTGGTGCAATCGATAACCAAAAAATCTTTTTTATTAGGATACGGACGAAATCCGCGGCCCACCATTTGGTAAAGTAATGCGAGTGAAATAGTTGGACGCGCTAAGATGATGCAGTCAAGTTCCGGGAAATCAAATCCTAAAGTGAGGACTTGGCAATTTATTACAATTCTATTTTTACCGTTTCGAAAATCATTTATAATTTTGTCTCTTTCCGCCGATGGAGTATGCCCAAATATTGTTTCATTGTCAAATCCATTTTCTGCCAATAAATAGCTCAATTCATTTGCTTGCCGCACTGAAGAAGCAAATATTAAAAAATATTTGCGTTCATTATAATATTTCGTTACTGAATCTAATACTTTTTTAAGACGGCTGGGGAGTGTGGTGTATTTATCAAGACTATCATTGTCAAAATCATTATTAGTAGAGTTCATTTTGATTTCCGCTGAATCAAAACTTTTATCAGGAAATACGTAGATTGGTTTTGCTAAATATCCTTGATCGATTAATTCTTTATTTTCCACTTTATAAATTATTTCTTTGAAAAAGAAAGGATGTATTCTGTTAAGCATTTGTAGATGCCCGGTATAAAATAATTCATTTTCCTTCTTGGTGTATTTATTAACTATACGATAAGGTGTGGCTGTCAAGCCAACGATATGAGGATCGCTAATGGCGCGAAAAAATTTATTATACATTCCCTCAAAGTTTTTAGGTGAGTAACAATGCGCTTCGTCAATTAAAACAAATTTAAAATGTTTAAATAATTCAGGTTTTTTATATATTGATCCTATTGTTGCATAAGTAAATTTCCCTATTTCTTTGGAATTAAAACTGGCAGAATATATTTTAATATCATTAAAACCATACATTAACATCTTATCATAATTTTGCTGCAGAATTTCTTTAGTTGGTTGTAGGATAAGAATTGGTTCGTTTATTTCGTTGGCAATGCCGGAAATAACGTACGATTTCCCGGATCCTGTCGGAAGATATATAATTCCAGCTTTATCTTTATTTTTTAAATGTGCCACTCCTTTTGCTACCGCTTCTTTTTGGTATGGTCTTAATTCCATAGTTGTTTTTTTTAATTAATTTCCATCCTCCCGCCTTCATTAAATCTTCATTATTTTTTGCTTTAATATATTTTTTGTAAGGCATCAGTAGCCATTCGCTTCCACAAGCAGTAAAAAGTATATCTTTTTTCTTTTTGCAAACGACGCATGCCTTACTGGCTATATATTTTTCAGCTAATTTTTTTGTTCTAAAATATCTTGATTGTTCCGTATGACAATATGGTAAATAATAAGCAATCCATCCCTTGTCATCTTTTAATTTAGATTCTATAAGTTTATGAATTTTTTTAGCATATCCAGAAAAACGCGGATCTTTTCTAGCATCAGCCATCACATCAATATTTTTATTTTTAATAACCATATTTTTTATTTTCTTAAATATTCCACTATCTCTTTAGTGGTTTTACCTTCACTTTGCAGATTCTTTATTTTTTCCAATTTTTTTACTGTTTCATTTTCATCAAACAGCATAGTTCTGCCTTTAAAATTCATTGGTTCGATAATCCCCAAATTATAATAAAAGCTTAATTTCGATTTATTGATTTGCAGTTTAAGCGCTAGTTTGCTTAAAGTTGTAATTTTGTTTTTTTCTGGCATATTTTATTTTAATAATTTATCTTTTTTAATTTATATTTAACTGCTTTCCACAAGGCATCACATAAATTATTTTCTTCAAATTCTATATCTTTAAATGTAATTTTCCATCCTTCTATTTTATCACTCCAAAAAACTTTATTTTGTATTATCTCCATTAAATCATCTCCTAAAAATTCAATCATTTCACCAATAGATAATAATTCACTATCAGAATTATCAATTTTAGGAATATTAATATCTATCATCCAAGCCCATAATTTACCACTTTTTTCTTTTGTTAATTTATTCAATTGCTCTTTTGTTATATTTTGTTTCATATTTTATTTTAATAATTTATCTTTTTTAATTTGTTTTTTTGCCTCCCTCATTCTTTCAAAAATTATATTTTTTTGTTTATTCATTTGTTTCTCGTTTCCATAAAAAGTTATCTCCCAAATAAAATGAGCAATAATATCCTCAAAAGAATAATGGCATAAAGTATCATGGCTAATCGGCATATTCGCCAATTTTTTCCAAGGGACAAAAGACATTGACCAATGGATTAATTTATCTTTTGGTTTCAAAATATTAATACCATATCCAGTATCATTCATCTCGTCTTTAATATCTTTAATAAATTTATCTAGATTATTATCCTCTAAATAATAAGGTGGTATTCCCCCGTATATTTCTAAAAATTCATCAGGTTTGACTTTAAATTTTTGCATTTTCCCCAATCTATAAAATAATTTTTCATAATTATTATGATCAACAGGATAATGATACTTTAAAGCACGACTTACGTTTTTAAATGTAGTTAACGGAATTAATTCTCGGATGGTAAGTTTTATTGTTTTATTCATGACCATATTTTTCTAAACGTCTTTTTTTATTTAATAATATTTTTTCTACTTCTCTTTTTTTCCATTCGTCAGAAATATTAAATGATTCTATCCATTTTTTATTATTATCTTCTATCATTTTTTTTGTTTCTTTATTTTTATTTTTTCTATTTATTTTATTTTTTTTACGAGATTGTCTACGACGAAGTAATTTTTTTGTTATTACTGACATATATTTATTATTTAATTAATATATCTAACGATTTAACATATCTTTCCAACATTGATTCGGATATTATGGATATTCTATCCGATAAATTATCAATAATGTCCGCTATTTTTATTTCTGTCGCGATCTCATTTTTAGATATTTTTCTGATATAATCAAAATATTTTTCTTCTTTATTTCTTGACAATAAATCAACAATACTAACTACTTTTTCAGGAAATATTTTTTCTAAATCTTTTAATTTTATATCAGTATCCTCCACCACATCATGCAAAACGCAAATTGTCTTTCTAAGATCATCATTAAAATATCCGCTCACTCTGATCGGATGGACAATGTAAGGTACGCAACTATCTTTTCGATATTGTCCGGCATGAGCTTTGTAAGCTATTTTTAACGCTTGGATATACATTTATTTTCTTTATATTTTTTTCTTGTATTCTCTAATATTTTATCTCTATTTTTCCAATAATATTTTCTCATTTTTTTATTTACTTTATCTTTGTTTTTTTTACGCCATTCTCGCTGGTATTTATTAATTGATAATCTATTTTTTTTTATATATTCTTTTATTCTCTCTTTATTTTTTTGATAATATTCTTTAACATAACCATTTTCAATATGACGTTGATTATTTAATCTTGATAGTTCGCGACGACGGCGGAGATTTTCTTCCGGTGAAAGTTTCATGCAATTTTTATTACAAAATTTTCTATCTTTTATACACGGATTCACTAAAAAATTTTTACCACAACGCTGGCAAACAATATTAACTTTTTTTGCTAACCTTTTTAATATTTTTTTATTTTTGATTTCTTCTTGTATTTCTTTCGATACCAATTTTTTTATAATTTGGTCTGCCCGTTGTCGCGTAATATTATATTTTTTTCCTATTTTTATCAAAGATTCATCATGTATAAAATCATTAGCTATCCTTTGGTTACGCTCTAATTTTAATTTATTTGATGGCATAATTTATTTTTTATGAATTGATTTTAAAAAATCACTAAGTTGTCCTACAGTTAAACTTAAATCTCCTTTTTTAAATTTAGATGGATAGTTACGAGAAATAAAATCAATAATTCCATTATTTTTATTATATTTTTCTTTTTTCTTTTTATGATTATAATAATAATTTAAAGAATATTCTCGTTTATTTTTAGAGGTTTTATATATTTTTTTAACTTTCATACTTATTGCAGCATTTCCTTTTCTTCTGTCGTTAATTTATTAAGATCTTTTTTATTTAATTTTATTAAAAATTTACTTTCTTCCTGCAACACAACTCCTATAGTAAAATTTATAATATCAAAAAACCAATTAAAATACTTCCATTCCCAGCTTTCAATTACATCAGGGACACCATCTTTATAAATATCAATTTTTACTGGAAAAATATAATATATTCTCCCCCTTACTATTTTGCTTTTCTGATTTTTTACTTCCATATTAATTTTATAAAAAAAATATTATTTTTTATAAGTTGGAACTACTTTTATTTTCTAAACCCGAAGGTGCATAGGGTAAGGTCTCCAGTTATTCCCCAGCTTGGGAGACTCCACGGGACACGACCTTCACGCTTTTGGTCGTGTTTCGGATACCCCAAAAGATATCCTCATCAGCCGTGTCGCTGGGCAAGATGTTTCCAGTTACCTATGCAGGAAACCCACGAGTTCAAAAAACAAAATTATTTATTTTCTAATGACGGCAGTTAATATTTATAGAACGGGGTTTACGCTTCTTACCCTCAACGATAACTTCTACCTTTAATTTGATTTTTCGTAATCAATAGCGGTCAAACTCTACACGCTATAAAATATTAAGCTAGCTTGCCGTCGTCAACAGAAAACAAATTTATTACACTAACGGCTAAATAGCAGGCGTGGTTTGACACGCAGGAAAACTTCTTATCCATTTATAGAAAGAAACCTACTCCTTGCGAGAGCGTATTATTTATATACACGGTTTTTTACCCTACTTCTGGTGATTGGAATTGTCCAGAACAGAATTAAGAGCAATCATTAGCTCAGCGGCTCACTGTCCGCCACTGCTATTTATGCGTCAAGATAATAAAAAACACATTTTTATCATACTAACGGCTAAATAGCAGGTAAAGTTAAGTTAATGGATTCGAACCATTATCTATGCGCTACCGCGCATTATCCTTCCATTAGACGAAACTAATTCTTACGCCTATTTCTACAAATAAGATAATTTGTGTAGACAAATTATGCGTTTTTACGCCAACTGCTATTTATGCGTCAATATAATAAATTAATTTATTTTTTTTCACCATTTCATTAATTATCTCATTAGCTATTCTATTTGTTATTTTGATATAATTTTTTTTCCATACTCTTCCAAGAAAGCAATTTGCTATTTTTGTTTTTAGTATATCTTCTTTCCTCCTCGCAACAATAACGGGAGGATTATTTTTAATATATTTTTTTATTTTATTTTTTTCAAAATTTGTTAATAATAAATTTTTCATATTTTAAAACTTTCTTGTTTAAGCATTGGTTCACATTTTAATTTTTGCTGATCAATCATTTTATTTACCATTGTATCAACCAAATTTTTTTCATAATATCGATAAAGTACGCAACCATTTTCCATTTTCTTTTCAAAAATACCTTTATTTACCAATTCTCGGCATCTTCTGGCCACGTTGTCTCCCTCGTAGTGTAATTGATTGATTACGATCCTTTCCAATTCCCCTTTATGCGTCCAACGCGGATAAACAGACATTACATAATCAACCAAATATTGTCGCAATGATTGTTTAATCATAAGAAAAAATTAATGGTTCCGGTTCTATTTTAACTTCTTTGACTTTTTTATTCTTTGGTTTTGCCTTCCAATCTATTTTATCGTAGTTGTCACTAAATTCTTTAGTAATATCCACTTGTGATTTAGTGCGATGATTAGTTTTTATCAACATAATTTTAATTTATATTTAAGATATTATCAGTATATACCTAATCTTATAACTTGTCAAGCTAAACAAAAACTCCCGCCTAATTAAAGACGAGAGTTTTTGCGTTTTCCGACATAGTAACAGGCTTAGCTAGAACCTAAGTATGTAGTATAGCATACCTACATATTTTGTCAATAAAACGGAACATACTAATTTATATTAATATGTTCCTCGGAGGCCGAAGCCCATTTATTAGATTATACCACGATAAAATTATATGTCAATAAAAACACCAAATACAAAAGGTCACTTACAAAAAGTGACCTTAGTACGCGGAACTAAAGGTGGTAACTGATAGTTCCATAAATTGATTTTACTTGAAAGGTTGAAAACCCTTTTCTCGTTTCTATAATATTAATTTATATAGCGCCCAGTATCGAGTATGTGGAGGGTTGGCTGAGTGGTTTAAAGCAATTGGCTTATAACCAATCATACCGCTGACCCGTGGTATCGCGAGTTCGAATCTCGCACCCTCCGTATGGAGTATAACATATATAAATTTTTTGTCAACTATATAAATTTACTTTTAATTAAAAAAGAAAGTCGTAAAAAATACGACTTTCTTCAACCATATTTATCCTATCCTGCTCCTCCGAAGTCACAGGTATTGATTTAAATCTAATGACTCGCCGAGGATATCAAGATTGCTGCCTCTAATAAACAATTAGTAGTATATCATATCTACATATTTTGTCAATAGTAGGATTTATGGTATAATACAAATATTATAAAATAATATGAAATTTATGCAAAATGAAGAAGTTTTTTCAACCAGGGATTTGGATTTAGCGGCCGTTCTTTTAACTCTAAAATTTAAAATGATAGGCGTTGATATACAATTTGAAGGATCTAAAAATTTACCAGTAGGTTATTTTTCTTTTCCCAAAACACCAGATATTTTAGAAGCGGAAAAAAAATATTGGGCGCGTGAAATCGCTGTCGAACCGATAGTTTTTAGTTCTTTTAAAAAAGGACTCAAGGCGCAAACAACTAATTTTTATAAAAATCCTAATAATAATTATAATAAAAATTATAAAAGATATTAATGTTTGACAAGTTTTTGGATTTTATCTATACTTAAATAAATAATAAAAATTAAATAAAATGCTCAAAAATTCCATTCACAACCAAAGAAACCTTACTAATGGCTCATGTCTAAAAGACGTGGCAGTTCCGAATGGAAACTGTTGAGCGGCTATTGGTAAGGTCTTTTTGTTTGGAAAATTACTAATTTTAAAAATATGCAAACTAAAGAACATCATTTTATTGTGGAAGAAGCCACAAAATATGGAGTAGAAAAAGCTATTTTACTCTATAATATTAGATTCTGGCTGGATAAAAATAAAGCCAATGAAAAAAATATTTATCAACATTCTGACGGTAAATATTACTATTTTACTTATAATAGCGGAAAAGCATTCGAAAAATTATTTCCTTATATGAAAAGTAGAAGTATTAATCAAAGATTGACAGAATTAGAAAAAGATGGAGTTTTAATAAGTGGAAATTTTAATAAAACTCCATATGATAGAACAAAATGGTATTCAATTATTCAAGAATTTGAAACAAAAAACGAAAATTCCACGAGCAAAAATGGCGAATGGAACGGCAATACATGCGAATCAAACAGCAAAGTTTGCTCACCTATACCATATAATAATACAGATAATAATACATATAGATGCGCGGCTGACGCCGCGCCACACACACCAGAAGAACCTGACTCTACCAATCTCTTTTCTGATACTCCCGATTCCATTCCTGAGCCCACAGATCTGAGTACAAATAAAGACAAACAGATGACAGTAAAAGAAGTTGGTAACCCTTTGGTAACCCCCCCCACTTGCGAAAACCCCCCCCTATTGAAAGAGGAAGAAGAAGTTTTTGATTTTCAAAGTAAGGTAAATTTAATGCTGAAAAATGGTAAAGATGTAAGAATGCCAATTATAGCAACTTATTGGAAAATCAAAGGATTATCATTTGACAATAAAAAACAATACAAGGCTGGATTAAAAAGAGATTTACGCTCAGCTGGTAATCTTTCCGGTTATTCCCTCGAACGTATTCAAGAGGTAATGGTATGGCTTAATGGTACCCAAATAGATTGGAAGCTGGAAACGGTGCATAAGTACATTGATAAAGATTTAAGTACATTAAATGGTAAATTATATAAAAGAGATAAAACATTGGATTATGGTGGACCATATTTTAATCTTTCCGAAAGAAACAAAGCATTAGATAGAGCCGATGAAGATTACAAACTGGGGAAAATGAATAAGGAAGAACTGGCTAAAATTTATGTGGCTATTTTTGGCGATACACTCGAAAATGAACATAACGGGTCTTCTTTTGCATTTAATGACAGGCAATGTGATGATCAGGAAATTTTGAAATTCAAACATCTATTTCCAAATTTTTAATCTTATTGATTTAATTATTAAGAGAGTGTAGCTATAAAATTATAAATATATGAAAAATGAAAAAATAATTTTAGATGCTTGTTGTGGAGGAAAAATGTTTTATTTTGATAAAAATAACAAAAATGTTCTTTTTATTGATATTAGAAAGGAAAATCACATTTTGTGTGATGGGAGAAAATTTGAAGTGAAACCAGATATTATAATGGATTTTAGGGATTTAAAATTTCCTAATAAAACTTTTAAAATGGTTGTTTTTGATCCACCTCATTTGTTAAAAATAGGAAAAAATAGTTGGATGGCTAAAAAATATGGTTATTTAGGAAAAAATTGGAGGGATGATTTAAAAAAAGGATTTGATGAATGCTGGCGCGTTTTAAAAAAAGATGGATTTTTAATTTTTAAATGGAGCGAACGCGATGTTAAAGTAAAAGAAATTTTAGATTTATTTAAAAAAGAGCCATTATTTGGACATACAACTGGCAACAGCGGTAATACGATTTGGATATGTTATCTTAAAAATTAATAATTCCCATGCCTAACGATACTTCTATAATTAATAAATTAGATTCGCTTTTAGGAAAGGCGGAGTTAAGTATGGGAGCCACAAGAGAGGAATTACAATCAGCCGCTATTGGTTATTGTAAGAAAAACATTTCCGTGATTCCTGTGGCAAAAGATAAGAAACCTTTGATAAAATGGCAGGAATTTCAAACTAGGCGCGCTAATGAACAAGAGATAAATAAATGGTTTAAGATATTTCCCGATATGCAAATTGCTATAGTTACGGGTAAAATTTCCGGGTTGATTGTTGTCGACGTAGATAAATCGGATATTGATTTATCTTGGTTGCCCGAAACGGCAATTATAAAAACTGGCAGCGGGGGATTCCATTATTATTATAAATATTGTCCGGGAGTGAATAATAAAGTGCGGATTAAAGATTATATTGATCTCCGTGGGGATGGCGGATTCGTAGTCTGTCCGCCTAGCGTTAATTTAAAAGGAAAATATGAAATTATTAAATATCGTGGTTTGGCTCCCTTCCCGGTTAATCTTTTTAAACAAAATATAGATCCGTTAGTATATCGGCAATCATACCAAGGAGATTATGTCGGCTACGGTCAAGGAGAACGCAACGATCAGATGACGCGGTGGATTGGTCATTTATTAGCAAAGATACATCCCTCCGAATGGGAAAGTATTGCATGGAACGCAGTGGTCGATGCCAATGCTAAAAATATGCCTCCCTTGGGAGAAGGAGAATTGCGTTCAATTTTTAACAGTATATCCAATAAGGAGAGGAACAACACGACTGAGCGGTGGTACAAAAAAGCAGAGGGTGAAAAAATAAATTTGATTGTTAAAGATAATTATAAAAGCCGTTATACTTGGGGCACAAATCAATTGGATAAATATTTTGCGATCATCAAGCGTGGCGATTTTATTATAATTGGCGCGAGGCGTAATAGCGGTAAAACTGTTTTTTCTTTTGATATGGCGTTTAAAAATGCTTTGCTTGGCCATAATGTATTATATTTGTCTCTGGAAATGGATGAGGAGAAGATACTTTCTGATTTTGCGCGCAAGTATGCCGGTATTACGATTGAGGAAGAATATAATTATCAAATACCTGATTATAAGCAAAAAGCATTTCAACGGAAGATAGACGAAATTAAATCAATCAATAATTTATATTTTCGCGGGATGCGACGAGGTAATGGCACGACTTGGGGAGTTATTGTTAAAAAGATAAATGAATTTTCCAATTTGGATTTAATTTTTATTGATAATTTGGATTTGATTGATGGTGAAGCAAAAGAAAATGATTTTGACAGGCAAAAAAGAATTACCAAATTAATAATGAATTTTACAGAAGAGAAAAAAATACCGGTGGTGCTTATCCACCATCATCGCAAAACACAAGCAAAAGATTTCGGCGCGGATGAATTGGCAGGGTCGGGAAAGATTGCTGATAACGCCGATATAATTTTAAAAATAGCTCGCAACGATGATCCGGCCGCCGTTTATCCTGAAAAATACAGAAGTCGTTTATTTCAGCAAAAAGGTCGAGGATATGGAGAAGCTAATCGGGACATATATTTTATGAGAGGCACTTTTGCCGATGAACCATTGGCGCCAAATTGGGAAGAACCAACGGAAGAAGAAATTAAAAAAGCCCAAGAGAATATGGAGTGGGTTAATAAGTGAATCTATGAATTTTATTAATGAAATTATTAACGATGATTGTTTAAAAGTATTATCACAGATGCCGGAAGAATCGGTTGATTTGGTCGTTTCCGATATTCCATATAAAATAATCGCGGGCGGTGTGAGAATAATTTATAAAGATGATGAACGCGGGGGTGTGTTAAATAAAAGAGATTATAGTAAAACTGATCCGCAAGGAGTATTAGGCAGAGGTAGAATAATTGTAGAAACGGATGATAATCCTATTGGGAGAAAGTGGCTTAAAAAGGGAACTAATAATATTCCTTCAGCAGTAAAAGACGGCAAGATGTTTGAATATAATGAAATAGAATTTAGCGAGTGGTTGCCATTGGTATATAAAGTTTTAAAAAAGGGAACACATTGTTATTTAATGATTAACGGTAGAAATTTGGCGGAACTTACTAAGCAAGCGGAAAAAGTAGGTTTTATTTGGCAACAATTATTGGTGTGGAAAAAAGGGAATGCTACGCCCAATAAATATTATATGAATGCTTGTGAGTATATTTTAATGTTATCTAAACGTCCGGCGCGCAATATAGATAATATGGGTAGGAAAAATGTGATAGAGGTAAGTAATATAATTGGCAATAAAACTCATCCTACGGAAAAGCCGGTAGCGTTATTAAAAGTATTAATTGAGGCGAGTTCTAACAAAGGAGATCTTGTGTTAGATATGTTTTGCGGGACTGGCAGTACGCTTGTGGCGGCGAAAGAATTGGGCAGAAATTATATTGGCGTTGATATTGATGCTGGATATTGTGAAATAGCAAAAGAAAGATTAGAGAGGGTGCAAAATAATCTATTTTAGTTATTAACTTGACAAGTTATTTTTTTAGGTGTATACTGATAATATAATTTATTATCAATCCCGCCTTACGGCGAAAGTATCAAAGTAAGGCGGATTGGTGGCTTAAATAATTATGACTAAAATTAAAAAAGAAAAATCTATTAACTGGAAAAATGTTTTACAAAAGTCAAAAGAATTGGAAAAACAAAAAAAAGTTGAAGAAGTAAAATATTTAGTTAGACGGCTTTATGAATTATTATTTAATTAACTAAATTTAATTTTATTAGTGGCTTAAATAATATGAAAAAAATAATAATTAAATATTTAATTAACTAACTATAAAATTATGTTTTTTACAAAAACTATTATACAGGAAGATGAAACTAAAATTAAAATATTAAATCAAGAAAAGCAAATTTTAATAGATGAAATTAAGACTATTAAAAATGATTTTCAAAGTGAAAAAAGAATTTTAGTAAATGAATTAAAAATAAAAATTGATGAAGCTATTCAAAAACAAAAAGAAGAAAATGATGATTTAAAACAAAAAAATGCAGTTCTTGAAAAAGAAGTTAATATCTTAGAGAAAGCATTTGAAAATATGGGTTTTGATGTTAAAGATATGAAAGAAATATTAAATAAATTAGTTGATGGAATTATTTCAAAAAATATAATTAATGTTGTTAAATAGATGTCTTTTGATATTTCAAAAATAAAAATGGGTAATTATAATGATGAAATATATTTTAATCCTGAAACTAATAGTTATATGACAATAAGCCAACAATTAAAAATTCAAGAACTTGAAAAACAATTAAATGAAAAAAAGAAAGACGAAAGAAAAAAACTTGATAATATTATATCTTATTTTTATAAAAGAAATTAAAAAATAATTAACTAAATTTAATTTTATTGGTGGCTTAAATAATATGAAATTAAAACATTTATTAGGATTTCATAATCCAATAACCTGCCGAGAAACTGGTGAAATAAAATTTGAATTTCAATCGCCGTGGGATTTGATGATAACTAAATATACACAATACCAATGTGAATGTGGAAGAAAGTTTTGGATGCCAGCAGGTAGTTTTGTAGAATGGAAAATACAAGAAATTACTTACAAAATGATTAAAAATGCTGTAAGTATATTGGAAAAACAAGGAAGATATGATGACGCAATAAAATTATTGAAATTATAACCTGCAAAAGTAAAATTAAAAAAATTTATTAAAAAATAATTAACTAAATTTAATTTTATTGGTGGCTTAAATAATTATGACTAATGAAGATACAATAATTGAATTAACAAAGGGAAGAAAAATATTAAAAAAAACAAAATTTGGAGATTTAATATATATACATCTTAAATGTGATGAATATAAATGTAATCACAAGCAAGTTTATGGAATATATAAAGGAGAAATAGTATCTTATTTTCATTTAAAAAATAATTAACTAAATTTAATTTTATGAATGAAGAAAAAGAAATATATTCTAATTTTCGTGATGCAAGAGTTGTTAAACTTTTAAAAATTGAAATTAACGAAGGAGAGGGAAAAACAACTGATGACCCAGTAAGAAGAGTGGCTTATTTTTGTGATTTTAATGGTAAAGTTTTATTTAAACAAGGAGAAGATAAAAACAGACTATTTGCAGGTGAAGACGAAATGTTAAAAATAAACAATTAACTAACTTTAATTTTATTAGTGGCTTAAATAATTATGACTAAAAATACTGCTATTATTTTAAAAGAAAAATTTGATGCTTTAAAACATTTTTCTAATAATAAAGAAATAAAAGAAGATATTAAAGTTGAAATTTTAAATTTTGTAAATGGATATGTTAATGCAATTTTAGAATATTCAAAAAAATAATTAACTAAATTTAATTTTATGTCAAAACAATTGTATCAAGGTGATGTGTCTATCATAGTTTTAGACGCGAAGAAAGCAAAAGATTTTTTATCAAAAGCAACATTTAAAAAACTTCCTAAAAAAGGATTAACGGTTGCTTATGGTGAAATTACCGGGCATAATCACACTATTGTAGCTGAACGAGAAGCGGATGTTGAATACGCGGAAACTGAATTTGGATTTATTTTAAAAGTAAATTCCGATAAAGCGGTGATTACCCACCAAGAACACGAAAACTATACATTAGGAAAGGAAATTTATTTTATTGGCAGACAAGACGAATATGACCCAATTTTAAAATTCAGACAAGTTCAAGATTAAATATGATAACTTCAATAACAAAAAAACAAGAAGCAAAAATACCATTTTATATTGATAAATGGATAAATTTAGCTTCCCAAAAAGTAAATAAAGAAAAAGCAATAAAAGTAGTAAAAGATATTTATAGAGAAATGGGAAAAAAAGAACCCATAGTTATTTTAGGCAATTCTCCATTAAATTGTTTTTTATTGTGTATTTTATTTTTTAAATTAAATAAAAAACGCGGCCAGCTTGACGGCCAGCTTTACGGCCAGCTTTACGGCCAGCTTTACGGCCAGCTTGACGGCCAGCTTGACGGCCAGCTTTACGGCCAGCTTCGCGGCCATCTCCGCGACCAGCTTTACGGCCAGCTTTACGGCCAGCTTTACGGCCAGCTTTACGGCCAGCTTGACGGCCAGCTTGACGGCCAGCTTGACGGCCAGCTTGACGGCCAGCTTGACGGCCAGCTTGACGGCCAGCTTGACGGCCATCTCCGCGACCAGCTTGACGGCCAGCTTTACCTCCAGCTTCTCGGCCAGCTTGACGGCCAGCTTTACGGCCAGCTTTACGGCCAGCTTTACGGCCAGCTTTACGGCCAGCTTTACGGCCAGCTTTACGGCCAGCTTCGCGGCCAATTAAAAAAATTTTATCTATCTTATTGGTGGATGTGTTGGGCGGGATATTATGATTATGCAAAATATATAGGAGTTAAATTTGATGAAAAAAAATTAAAATTATTTAAAGAATATTTAATTGAAGTTCCGTTTATTATTCCGTTTGATGGCATAGCTTTTATTTCGGAAAAATCGCAAATTAAATGGGAAGAAAAAAAATTGCATAGTGAGATTGATATGGCAATTAAATATCCCGACAATTACGGATTTTATTTTCTAAAAGGAATAAATTTTGACAAAGATTTATGGGAAAAAATAGTTAATCATACAATTACGCCAAAGGAAGCAATGGAACTTAAAAATGCGGAACAGCGGGCAATTGCAATGCGTTATATTGGTTATGATAAATTATTGGAGGAAACAAATGCCATACAAATTGGAAAAGATGAATACGGAGAGATTGTTGAATTAGATATTTTAGATATAAATAATGATAAATTAAGATACTATATTGCGATTGATCCAAGTAAAAACGAAAGGATAGCTTTATTAGTCGCACCAGACATTAAAACTCCCAAAGAAGCGATGACAAAATATTACCATTTGGATATTTTAGGACTCGAATACAAGCCAGATATGAGAACTTAAATTAAAAAAATAATCTATGAATACAAAAGAAGAAATTGAAAAATATAAAATAAATAAAAAGGTAAAGATTGAATTTGAAAAAACAAGAAAATTTTGGAGTGTTGATTATACAGAAAACGGTTATCAATGGAATACAGCTTTTTATGGAACAAAAAAAGATGCTTTAATAATTTATAAAGCATATTTAAAAGTTGGATATAAAAAATAATCTATGACAGAAAAAAACTTTCGGATTTTGATGATAATAATAACACTTATATTGATAATAATTAGTTATTATTTTGATAATATTTTTGCAGTTGGATATTATTTTGGATTAATTATAGGAGCATTGTATACGCGTTATATTTTTATAAAATGAATAAAAAAATTAAAGATTTTATAGATAAAAATAATTTATGAAACAGCTTATAATAATTGGGATTTTTTTTTGGACAGCAGGTTGTATTGCTTCTACTGACCTTACAAGTCAAACTATTATTTTAACTATTATGGTTGGTATTCTTGCCTTGATGTGGCAGCGGGAATGTTATAAAAAATAATTTATGAAAACTTTTGAGGTAAATTTAATAACTTCTAATAGAGAAAAAGAATTTATTTTTTGGATACACAAACCATTTTGTAGGAGTATGGATACAATGATAAAAAAAATTGAAGAACTTGTTAAAGGTAAAAGAATAGAAGAAAAAGAAGATTGGGTTATTAAAAAAATTAAAAGAATTGATTAAAGAAAAAAAATAATTAAATAAAAATATGGAATTAGAAAAACAAGTTGTAAATTTAGAATTAAGCAAGCGTCTTAAAAAATTAGGAGTGAAGCAGAATAGTTTGTTTTATTGGTGTGAATGGACAATGGATAGAATAACTCTTGAATATGTAGAAAATCCTGATGATTTTGTGGCAATTACTGGTGGTTCAATGGATAGATTTTCCGCCTTTACAGTTGCAGAATTAGGAGAGATGTTGCCAAGGAGTTTTGATTATGAAGTAAGTGAATTTGGGGTAAGAGACTTAATTTTTTCGTCTGGTAGAACAATAATAGAAAATAATGGGTGGTATGTTATGTATAATGACCCGCATCCATCAAATAAAATTCCAGTATACGCACAACACGCCGATACCGAAGCTAACGCCCGTGCCAAAATGTTAATTTATCTTTTAGAAAATAAGTTAATAACTTTAAATTAGTTCCTTTATGAAAAAATATTTATACTTTTTATTACACAAAGTTTTTATATGTAAAAAATATTGTCATCAAAGTTGGATTAAAAGTCCTTGTGATTATTGCCCTTGTAAACAAAAACCTAATTAAAGATTATATATGAAAATATTTTTATTTTTTGTAGTTCTTGTGATGACTGGTATTATTGCATTTTATTTTAATGAAAAATTTATGGCTGGATATTTTTTTGGAAGTGCTGTTGGTTTAATTTCTGGGTATAAAATATGTAAATTAAATTAGTTCCTTTGGGGAAAGTCGTCAATAAGTTTTCCGAGAGTGTCGGCTTTCGGAGTTGCCGTTGGTTTGCGACTTTCCCTAATTTTTAAAATATGGATAACAGCAAAAAAATAATTTTAGATTTGTGTGGTGGTACTGGTGCGTGGTCAAGACCGTATGTTGAGGCGGGGTATGATGTAAGAGTGATTACTTTGCCAGACAATGATGTGCGTTTATGGCACAACAATAAAGAATTAGTTGAATTATTGGAAACGGGGAAAGTGTATGGAATACTGGCCGCTCCTCCTTGTACTATGTTTTCTTTTGCCAGAACTAACGCTAAAAAAGATAGAGATTTAATTGAGGGCATGGAATGCGTTAGAGCTTGCTTTAATATAATTTGGCATCAGCAAGAAATCGCACAAAATACAACTTTAAAAACTACAAATTTAAAATTTTGGGCGTTGGAAAATCCATATTTTGGATTGCTTAAAAACTTTATTGGAAAACCCGCTTTTGTTTTTGACCCGTGGGAATTTGGCGATGGTTATCAAAAACGGACGGCATTGTGGGGAAATTTTAATGAGCCGAAAAAAAATCCGATACCATTAAGTGATAAAATGAAAAAATTGGCAAAGACAAACAGTTATTTACATACTATTAAATTTGATTATTTAAAAAGTAAAAATATTCATTCGGAAAAATTTGGCGAGCTTGACGGTCAAGCTCGCCGAGCAATTACACCAGCAGGTTTTGCCAAAGCTTTTTTTAAAGCAAATCAATAATTCTATAGATTTTAAAAAACCGGAAAAAAAATATATGACTGATAAAAAATGGTTATTATTAGAAGTTGAAGACGGTTGGCAAGTTGTTTTTCCCGATGAAGATATTAAACCGCACGCTAATATTATTTTTGATATGGGAGAAGAAAAAGAAGCAATAATAGCTGATATGAATTGTCCGTGTTGCCCGATGATTGATTTTACAAATAAAATTATTATTCATAATGCTTTTGACGGAAGAAAATAAATTAAATAAATAAAATTATATGGAAGTAATAAAATTAAAAATTATACAAGAGCCAATGTTTATTGATAAACCATATTTTATTGAAATGAATAATAATGGAGAAGAGGTAAGATATCAACTTAGACAAGCAATGAATAATAAAGGATTTTTAAAAAATTATTTTGTCAAAGTAGGTGATGAAGATATTTTACAAGATATTTTAACAATGGAGCGTGATGAGTTTAAGAATAGAGTTATTGAAGAACTAAGACGTATTAGATTTTTTAATAAAAAAAATAAAGAACATATAATGAATGAAATGACTTTTATAGACTTATTAAAACACAAATTCTTAAAATTAAAAATTTATATTTTGGCGTTATTAGCAATAACCGCGTTTGTGGTTATCAGCATAGCTCCTGTTTTATTTTTTATAAGCGTTAAATAATTTTAACTTAAAAGATATGTCTTCATTTTATTGTGAAAAATGTAATAAAGCTATTATTGATACTCCTGTCGGATATATTACAGGATGTAAGCATTATCCATTGTCTCTAAAAATAGAAAGATTAAAACAAGAAATGATGATGGAAGAAGCTATCAGCAGTGCAGAGTTAGCTAATAAAAAATAAATTTATGAAAAAAGTTTATGAAAAATTTAGAAATAGAAATTTATAAAATAATTGACAGCTTTTTAGTTGAAGCCAAAGACCAAGACGGAAACGAAAGAAGTTTAGAAAGATTAAATGAAGACAGGCATATAGCGACTGACAAATTTTTGGAGTTGATAGAAAAACAAAAAGAAGAAATTAAGGAAAAACTTTTAGCCAGTGGACACGGCGGTGGTAATTGGCGGAGATTGATAACGCAATTATAATTTTAACTTAAAAATATGAAGCCTGAAAAATGGGAAAAAGAATTTAAAGAACTTTGGTCAAAAATGGTAGGTGAATTTACTTTATTAAGTTATCGTGATGAATTTATAGAATTTATTCGTCAACTCTTAGAAAAACAAAAAGAAAAAATAATATCAGAAATAAAAAAGGTTGGAGTGGGGATGAGTTAATTGAGATAATTAAAGATTTAAAATAAATTTATGGAAAATGAAAAAGAAAAAGAAAACGCACTTGTGCAAGCGATTAAAGAGTTAAACAAAAAGTATGGATCCAATACGATCATGAAACTTGATGATGATTCTAAAATAGAAGTTGAATCTATCCCCACGGGGTGTTGGAGTTTAGATAAGGTTTTTGGTTGTGGTGGATTACCAAGAGGTAGGATAGTTGAACTTTTTGGCGAGCCTGGAACTGGTAAAAGCACTTTATCTATGTTTTTAGCGGCCGCCGTTCAAAAACAAAAAGGAAAAGTTTTATTAGTGGATAATGAATTTGCTTTTGATACCAATTACGCTAAAAAAATAGGAGTTGATGTTAATTCTCTTATTTTAAGCCAGCCATCGACAGCTGAGGAAAGTTTGGATATTATTGATGAGATGATAAGAAGTAATAGTATTGATTTAATAATCCTCGACAGTGTGGCCAGCCTTACGCCTAAAAAAGAATTAGAGGGCGAAATCGGGGATCAAGATGTAGCACTTATTGCCAGATTGATGAGCAAGGCGTTGAGGGTATTGACCGGTAATATAGCCAGGACTAAAACTTGTATGGTATTTATAAATCAGACCAGAAGCAATATTGGAGTTTATTGGGGTAATAAGAATATAAGTAGCGGTGGCAAAGCGTTAAAATTTTACAGTAGTGTGAGATTGGAAATAAAAGGCGGCAAGAAAATAAAAAATTCAAAAGATGAGATAATCGGTAATGAAATGAATATTGTTGCGGTTAAAAATAAAGTTGCGTTTCCTTGGAAAGAAGCGAAATTAGATATTGTGTTTGGCGAGGGGGTTGATGTGATTGCAGATATATTTGATGTTTGTGTTGTGAAAAAAATAATTGTTAAAACTGGAAATATTTTTAATTTTGGAGGTCAAGCATTAGCTACTGGGCGTATTAATTCAATTAAATTTTTAAAAGAGAATAAAGAAATATTTGATAAAATAAAAGATATTCTTTATAATGAAGATGATAAATAAAAATTATGGAAAAAAAGAGTTAAAAAATTTAACTGTGGATCAACTTATTAAAATTATATTAGAGCAAGAACAAAAAATTGATGAAATGAAAAATTATCTTATAGATTTGGCGATAATTAGTTAAAAAACTAAGTCGTAAATTATATATTTTATTTATTTAATAACATATAAAAGTATGGACAAATTAAAAATGTTTGTAGTCGCTACCATAATGATGTTCGCATTCGTGGCAATGCCCGCTATGGCGGCAGAAACAGAAAAGCCGAAAGCGACTTATCAAACTTACGAAATGTTAACTGGAATTTTAACCGTTCTTATCGGCAATATTAATTCCGCTGTTCATTTTGTAGGGTTAGCCGAAGATTATGATGGCACGGCCGTCAGTCCGCAAGCACCAACGAGCCAATGGTTTGAAAAACAAGCGGCAATTTCAGCGATTGCTGATTTAGAGAGAAACGGAAAGACGGACGAGGCACAAAAGTTAAAAGTTAAATGGCATATAAAGTAGTTTGTTTTCTAAGCTCCGAATAATCGGGGCTTAAATAAGCAAATTATAAAATTAGGCAATATAAATTAATATGCAATTTTTCATTAAAAGTAAAATGATAGTTAGGTGGAAAAGTAAGGAAGATTTTTTATTTTCTCGTCTTGACGGCGTATTGGTAAGTATAAACAGGTGGCGGGATAATGAATCGTATGAGAAGCGGCTTAATTCTCCGACTTATAATAAACTCTTTACGCAAGCCGACAAAATTTGCCAGCAAATAACGGCCATTAAAGGATTCTGATGGTTCCTTGACAATAATTTGGATTATATTTATTATGAAAGTAAAGGATAGTTTAAAAATTCTAACAGGAACAATATAATCGTAGTGCCTGTTTGAGAAATTTTAAAGTAATAATATCTTTTTGGTTTAGATTCAAAATAATGTTCCCGACTCTTGCGCGCTTATAAGAGCGGGTGTGCGTGAGATTGAATGGCGGAGCTGTTTAATCCCATGCGGTTATTTTAAATTAAGATCAGGCAAGAGGGAGTTAATACTTCCTTTTGTTTTTAAGAAAAATTATATGATAAATATACAATTAAACAAAGATTATAAAATAAAGAGTGATGCTCATAATTTTATTCTTTATAGGCGGCAAGATAAATTTAAAAGGCCAAAACATCTTCAAGATAAAATGGAAAATGACGGTGATAACGAAAAAGAGGCGGGGTATTTAATAATTGGATATTATCCTGATATGGATTGGTTGTACCATGAGTTGGTAGATCTTGAAATTAAGCTTTCTGACGCAAAAACATTCATGGAGTTAATAAATATGATAAAAGAGTTAAACTCTTCACTACGGAACGGAAAAATAACAAATAATTGATTGTAGCAGGCAGTTTAGATATCAAAAAGACGCTTTTGAGAGCGTCTTTTATGTTTTTATTATTTTTAGAGTTATTTTCCTGCAAAAAATACAATTAAGAGTAAAATGGCGATAATAATAAGAGATCCAATTTGATTTGGCATGTAGTTAAAGTTTATTTATCAAATTTTTTAATAAAATCATCTATCTCCGCAATTAAGTCGGATGATGAGTATTCAGGATAATAATTTTCCGCTATATCCAGTAATTTAAAAATATAATTCAAAGCATCTTTTAAATTTTGTTTATTTTTCAGCACATTTGTATTGATGTATTTTAATTTTTCTGCGGGCAACACAATATCGCTTAATTTATGATTATCAATAAATTCAGCTTGTCCTTGTTGTAATTTTTGAATAGCGTCCAATCTATCATATGCTTCCAGTATTCTAACATTGGCGAATAATTGTTTTTTAAGTTTTTTCATAAGTTTATTTATAATGTTTAAATAAATTTGATAATTGGTCCTCGGGATATTTTTTCATAACAGTTAAAATTTCTCTTACTGTTAAAGCGATAAGGATCAAAATTGATTTTTCCGATTCTTTGGATAAATCTTTAAATTCTTTAAATAAATCTTCTTTATTCATAAAATTAAATTAGCAATAAGCGAATAAGCAATTTTTTTGGATTGCTTCGCCGATATTGGTATATTGTTTATTAAGTAATTGTTTGGGCTTTAATTCTTGCGTGGTGTCGTCCACGAGATTGATAATATAAAATTTATCAGTCGGTTTGTGGTATTTAATTAGTTTGGAGCTTTTAACAACGCCGCCAGCGAGAGAGATAAAACATTCCGCCCCGTCTTCGTTATCGGCGATTTGTTTTAATTCGTCTATGGATTTTATCGTTTTAGGCATAAGTTTAATAAAAATTATTTAAGTAAAAGTCGTTGATCTCATAATCTTCGCCATTCGTTATTTTACAATTTATATTTTTTTCATATCTTTTAATACCCTTTTGTAATTCTTTTTTGTTGTTAAAAATGGCAAGTGGTAATTTTTCTCCCGTATCTAAATCAATTATAGAAAAGAGCCATACAATTTTTTTGGGCATAAATTTATTTTTTAGTAATTTATATTAGTTCTTTGATTATGATGTTCTTTATACCAGTAATAAGGTTTGAATGTAGGTTTATCGCATCTTATTTACTCGTAAATAGATTCTGTCTGTTCTTTATCGGCGTTGATTATAATGTTTATAACTTCCGCTTCGTTAAGCATACAATAATCAATTTCGCATTTTTCATTTAACCGATCTAAAATAGTTTTTGCAGTTGAATAATCCATAAATTTATTTTTCGTTTAGTAAATTAGTGATTTTGTCTTCCAAATCGTACAAATCGTAATAGCTTTCGCTTTGTATTCCGTGTCCGACAAGCGGTTCTAAAATTTCTTCAATAATACGAATCGCTTTTTGGCGTGAGGGATGTTGGGCATCAAGAATTGATAGGTCTTCTTCGCATTTTGCTTCTTGGATCATAACACCCGAATAATGCATGTTAAATTGGCGGTTGGCTTCTTTTTTGTCGGGAGCGGTGATATTGACACTCCCCGTAAATTTGTAGATTGGCATAAATAATAAATTAGTTTAATTAGTCTATAAAAAATGTACCGCAATCCACGCATTTATTACCGCAAGGAAAATCATTGATATATGGAGTGTTGCGATGTCTTGAAAATTTCATATCGCCAAAAGTGCATCCGCCCGCTTTGAAAGTCGCTTCGTATTTTGCCTCTTGTTCGGCAAATTCTTTGGCTTGTTGGTTTTCTTTTACCAGCACGGCATAATCTGGCTTGATATTGGTAAAATTAAAGTCGGCTTCGTCAAATTTTACCAGTCCGCAGACATCACCGCTATAAGAATAGCCAGCGTTTCCCTCATCATCATGCAAATTGGCATGGATAAATTTAAAAGCGAGTTTGGTATCGTGCATACTAACCGAGTGTCCCGATCCTCCGCTTCTTTCCATAATGCAAATATCGTAATTATCCTTAAAAGTTATGTATTTTCCTTTGTCGCCGTATAGGTCGGCGGGTTTAGCGGTAAATAAAATACATAATTGCCCGCCGTAGCCAGCATTGGCTACCAGTTCCCGCAATTCTTTTTCATAAGCGGAGTAGTCAAGTTTGAGTTTTTTAGCTATTCTTTTCGCTTCTTTGGCGACATTTTGGAATCCGTCATAATTTTCAAGATAAAAATTCAAATCATAATAAAAGAATCGGCGGGAAGTGTTGCGGAGCAAGTCTTTTACTGGATTGCTTGTGTCAATATCACGGCAAGTTTCGTCCATTGCTATTCGTAAATCTTCATTAGCGTTAATTTCTGCCAGTTCTTCGGCAGTAAATACTTCTTTGGCAATATAATCAATGGCGTTAAATTCAGAATCATAAAAGTCAAAATTTTCAAAAAAATTGTCAATATGGCCAGTCGTTGCCAGTTCTTCCATAAGTTCCTTATTGTCGTTAAAATTTTCGTTGTAGTCAATATAGGTGAGTTGCACGCCGTTCGGGTTGGCTTTTTTAATGCGTTGTGATATTGCTTCTTGTGTTAGCATAAAGTTATTAGTTAGCGAGTATTATAAATACCATTGTTAAAATTATTGATAAGCTGTAATTTATCGCTTTCATCCCATTCTTCCGCCAGATCGCAAATTGTTTCGGAATCGTACCAGCCCCGCACCCAGCTCCAAAATTGATCTTCCGTCATTCGTTCTCGGATGATGTCGGTAAATTCAGCGTCAATGTCAAGAGGTTTGCTTGCTTTTTGATTATTTTTTGGCATAATGGTTGGAGTTAATTATATAAGTATCTATAACCTTGTTTTATTCCCCATTTTTTTATATATTCATAAATATAATTAGGGATGATAACAGATGAGTTAGTTTTTTCAAAATAAAAGGTTTCGTTGTCAATAACAATTATAGATGCAAGGTTATCTTTATTCAGCCAGTTGTATATTTTTTCAGCAGTTATTTTGCCATTTTTAGTGCCATTTTTTCGTTTCAATTCAATAAAGTTCCAAAAGTCAGATATAATATTTTTAATGTTATCCATATTTTTTTAGTTAGTTATGATGTTTTAATTGCTCGCCCCGACAGTAAGTCTATAACAGGCCACTAACTATCGGAGATTAGTGTATTAAAATACCATAGTTGCTTGTCTGCCGTTAGGCAGGTTTGTATTTGTTTTGATTTTTATCAGGTGTTAGCTGATAAGTTCGCCGATCGTAATATAGGATTTTATTTTCTGCCAAAAGGGTTTAGTGTTGTCGGCGGAGAATAAGAGATCGGGGTACAAGCGGACAAAAGTTTTAATCATAAGCGTATTGGTTAGCGGTTTTAGTTTAATTAGTTTGGTATGCTTGCCTATCTGCCTGTGTTTATATGAATATAAACGGGCATTCGCTACAAGTGTTTAATGAGGGGCGGATATTCCCTCGCCACCAAAATAAAGTTAAATTTTAGTATTTTTTTGAATAAAATTAAATGAATCGCTTATATTAAACAGCAATACATCGCTTGCTCCTGTGCCTCTTATTTTGTCATATGTATTAAGGGCATATTCAATAGTCCCCTCTAATTTCCAAAAAAAACCTTTATGGAATAAAATAGCAATAATAAGTTTTATTTTTGATAATTTAAAATCAGCCATAAATTAAATTGTTAATGATAAGATTATTAGCAAGCGGAGGCGTAAAATTAAGAATAGTCCGAATTGTACGCCCGCCGTCCGCTAACAAGGCGGATAAACACAAGGAGGCAAAACGGGGTAAGTTTTATTTCCCCATATCCCGCTATCACGGCAAACTCTGGCCTTGCCTCCCCCAGTCTACCATAGGGTCGGGCAAACCTGCCTGCCGGTAGGCAGGGTTCAAAAGATGATAACGGGGTATAGAAAAATAAAAGGGTAAAAAGGGTAAAAATTGAGCGGAGTTAAAAATAATTTGTAAAGAGCGTAGATTATACCTTGTGAATCGTCTGCGGGCATTGTAGGGGCAAGGATTTGAGCGGTTTAGTAGGATAAAGATAAGCAATTCCTAAAATAGGGCAGTAAGTTATTTTTTTATATTTTTTAGCGTTAGGCGATTTTAAAATTTTCAATGCTTGTGTTTTAGTACAAGGGATGCGATCCATAATTTTTTAATAACTGTTAAAATATAGGAAAGCAAGCGAGTTAGTGTTAGTTAGTTTGGTTATGGTTTAGGCGGTAGCCCAGTCAAGACAGTTGCCACCATTACCAGTTAGCCATGCAGGTTTGTTTTTGCCATATAAGCAAAAAGTTATATGATTAGCGAGCCAAAAAGCCATGTCCATGCCACAGCCAGTTATCAGTAAGCCGTTATCATTGACGGATAAGTTGCATAAGTCAGCGACAAGGTAAGTTATGTTGTAATTATTAACTAATACTTTCATTCGGCGGGACATTCCCGATTTGGAAACGCTTTTGATAACAATAAGTAGTTTAGTATTTTTTTTGATATAGTATTTTAACAAGTCGGTGCGAGCTTCTTTGGTTTTTAATTCTTTGGCAGTAAGTTTAATAGGTTTAGTTGTGTTTTTCATATATTTGCCTCTATGTGCTTGCTTGCCTGTATTTTAGCAGTTGTATTGAGTTGTTAATGTGCGGATAGGTGCGAGCGTGCGGAAGTTCAGAGATGTAGCGGTAGGGTAATAGGTTGAAAATCATTGTAGGGCATTGTAGGGCTTCTTTTTGAGGGTATTATTGGTTAAACTGCTAATTATTGCTAAAAATGGATTTTATTAGTAATTTGGTGACAATAGCTTAAAGTCCCGATATATTATTATAAAAGTGGGATTAAGCTATTGCGAGCCAAATGGCTAAAATTGGTATAATATAGATAGTGGGTAAAGCAGAGCACTGGGCTTACGAGAGCCGTCCTGTTGCTTTTCGTCCGAATAAGCCGTTTCGTGAGGGATTAGTCGCCGCTAAGGGATTATTTGCCACACAATAAGGTTGATTGTCGTCCGAGCTATATTATACTTATATAATTAAGCCCCTTGTTAGTATGCGGTCAATGTTAGATAAAATATAACATTGCGGTTTTTGTGGTACTTGACAGGGAGCAATAATTGTAATGTTGTAAAATGTGCTAATAGTTATCTTTCCGTCCTTTTTTTATCTTTATATCTTTAATTATACGCTTTTATCTTAACTTGTCAAGCATATACATAATAAAAAAAGCCTTATTTTACAGGGCTTTTTTGATATTTTAGGTTAGTTGTGTATAACTTTTCATATTATAATTATATTATAAAAAAAAGTTATCCACAAGAGTTTTTTTGCTTTATATTAGCATAATTTTGATATACTAAGTCATATACGCCACGTATAGCTATTTTAAGTATTAAGGGCTATGTTTATACCTTGCAAATCAATACAGGTCAATTTTAAGCCTTGTTTTGTTTGCACTTCGTATAACAATTATTAAGCGAAGTTAGATATATTAAAATTATAGCTAACATTAGCTATTATATTTTTATAATATTATTTATTGATCATGAATTATATATAATACAACATAAATATATAATAAAGTAAATAAATATTATAATATAAAAGTATATATATGTCAACAATATGGATAAGGGGGGGGAGTGGTTGGATTAGAGTTCCTTATTGCTGGCGAGTGGGTGGTATATACTGTACCCCCTCTCTATTTTTCTTCCTATCAAAGTAACCTCAGTAACTCCTTTTCTTCGTAACCTCAGTAAATCACTGCCAAAATATTTTACTATCTATCTCTGTATAAGAAAATTTTATACCATCAATTCTTTGCCCCATTATACAGCCATATCAACGCGTTGTACCTATTAAAGGTCTAATCTACCGTCTCGTATATCAATCACTTTAAAACAGTGCGTTTTAACCATATTTAAAGCCATATAATTAATTGTAGTGAATATTCTTTAAACACCACCCTTTATTCATAAAATAAAAATTTTTAAATTTTTAAACTTTTTTGGATTTATGATATAATATATTTATAACCTATTAAGAAAAGAGATCTTTACTATGCTTTGCAAAGTTTGCGAAGTTAATCAAACCGAAGGCGGAGTTTGCGATGAATGTTTGAAATTAATGGCTAAACCAAAGTTACCTTCCTACCCGGAAGAAACGCAGATTGTTTTACGGCAGATATTTACTCATAAAAAAGTAAATTTCTTGGTTGAAGCTATTTGGAAAATTAATCGCAATAGTACTCCATTCCCCACAATCACCCCGATAAAGGATATAACTATATCTGTGAAAGGATAGTCTAATGCGAAATCGAAAACGGAAGATTAGGCGAAATCAACATAAATCATCAAAGGCGCGTATTTGGAAACGAGAGAATAGGAGAACACGAAATGATAATTTATAATTGTATTGGTTGTCAGAAATTCTTTTTTGCGGACGGACAACAAACAAAATTGTCACTATACCAGCAAAAGATTTTAACCGAATGTAACCGGATTGAAGAAAAAGAATGTACTGAATGCGCGGAACGCAGACGAACAGTTGAAAGGTTTAATGTCGCCACCAGTTTGTGTGGGGCTATCGGGCTTGATGAGTTTGGCATGTAATCGTTCTTTAACTTATAAGTAGGGAGAATAACCAGATATAGACCAAACAGCATGTTTGAAGCTGGCTCTATTCTCCCTTTTTTATTTACATTTATTTATGAAAATACATATTTATGCTTACAACAAAGGAATTGTTTGAGCGCATTTCTTCTAAATGCGGTAATTTAGATACATCGGCGGTTAAAGGGGTATATACCGCTATGGCGAGAGTTATGCTGGAGGAATTAAAGAATGGCGAATGTATTAGGTTTCCTAAGTTGGGAACTTTTGAAGTTAGAAGTTATTCTGAAAAAAAGAGTAAGACTGGATTTATTAAATATATATACTTTTTACCGGAGGGAACATTGGATTTTTATATAAATTCATAAAGTTAATGATAAAAGTTAGGATTTATGTTATAATATAAATGGTAAATTAATAATTATTTTAATTTTATGCCTAAAAATATTAAAAAAAAGGTTCAATCTGTGGGAAATACAGTAATTAATGAACAAAAAGGTATGGTTAGCGATCCAAATGAGATGAAAAATGAGTTGGAACGCAAGTTTGAACAAGTAAAAAGTCAAAATGCGGGGTTGGAATCGGAAAAAATCAGTATGAAAAATAGAATTGAAGGCATAAAGAGTGAATTATTACAAGATTTTTATAAATTTTTGCAAGAAAATGGCGTAGATCCAAATAATTTGGAATCTATTTCTCAATTTACACAAAAACTTGAAGCGCAAGACCCGGATTTTGTAGTATTATTAGAATTTTTGTTAAATGGTTTAGCGCCACAAGATGGCGCGCAAGAAGGTATTGTTGAAACTGGTAGTACTCCTAATGGTAGTGTTGGCAATTCTCCTATTGGTATGCCGAGTTCAACTTCTACTGCTGTTGCTAATGGTAATATGGTTGGTAGTACTCCTATATCTTCCGGTATTCCTGCTAATGCAACTCCAAATAATGGTTCCGCTAATGTAGGATCAATGTTTAATCGATTCGATGATCTTAAAAAGAGAGGTATTGTTTGATTTACTAATATAATTTTATGGGCAAGAAGAAACCGTGCTAATTATTCTCTCGGCAACAAATAATTGTTGCGATACCACGCTAGCAGTATTGTATTTTTTAGACGGCATAAAACTTAATTGTTTTGTGCCGAGAGGATAATATTCTTTGCTTTCTATCGTAGGATAGAATAACGACGTTTTCTGTTTCCGCCCTTTACTTTTGGTAGAGGGCAAAGAATGTTATAAGTTCAGTTTAGCGAAGTCAAGTTATGAGGAGTCAAGTCATATGTCAAATATATCTTATTCAGCCAGAAGTAGTTCTTCAAATGTAAATGGCACTCCCGAATATTGGGATAAAATTGAGGAATTAGCAACGGAATTAAAAAAAATTTCAGATGTTGATTTAATTTTGCATTATTCGGTTATTGAGGATATGTTAAAAGTTTTAGCAGGTAAAATTTTAACTATCATTGATGCTTCAATAGCGGATAAACAGCAAAATAAATGTATTAAAGACCTTATCAAAGCGGAATTTTTTAGAAGAATAAATGAAACGCAAAAAATGTATGGGGATGCTAGTTGGGGACATCCGGTGGATTTAGAAGAGGCAAGAGAAGGAAAGATGCCAATGCCGTTAAATTAAATTATTAATTTATTTGACTTCGCTAAATTGTATTTATGAACTCTAAACGTCGCGCTAAATTAAAACACAAGGAAAAAGTAAAATTGAAATTGGAGAGAAAATTAAAAAATATGAAAAATAAAAATTATGACGGAATTAAAAAATTACCCGCGGGAGTATGAGTATGTATTTACCGATAAAGAAAAAATAAATAAAAAATGTTCTTTTGACAAAATAAGTTTTTTGGAAGATACGCCGAAAACGATTGAGGAATATATAAAGTTAATGAGTACAACTTATGACGAGATGGAAAAAAAGATTTTTGACAGCCTGGTAAAAATAATTTGGTTGGGGCAAAGATTTTATTATAATGGTAAAGTATGCAATAAATTTTTAGGCTCAATTAATTATAGTCTTCATATCGCTTTCAAAACGTTTTTGATGAATTATGTCGGACGTAATCGTTCCTTTTGGTTTCATGGTTCCGGCAATAATTTTAAATTTGTTGTTTCATATTTTAATGATTTTTTTCCTTATTTTTTAAAAGGAAATCCATTTGATGGAGGATATGAATATCCTTATCAATATATGAAATTTGAATCTTTAGGATTAGTATACCAAATGCCGGAAAGGTTGGAATTGCTTGCTTATGGTGAGGAAAAAAAAATGAGCATGGTTGAATTTCTTGATTATGTTTTAAATTATATAAATTGCTACAATGAAGAAAAAAAAGAATTGATATATGAATTTGCATGGTTTGTCCAAAATTATAAACAACACCAGCGGACAATAAATATTCCCTATGTAAAATATAAATTTTATAAAAATAGAATGACCGGGGAATTTATTTATATTAAAAAAGATAAAAAATAATATATGAAGGAATTAAAACCAATTATTATCACCGGAGATGGTTTCGGTGAGGGTGGATTTTATAAAAAAAATGAATACGCGCAGAATATATTATTGAAAGCGTTATCTAGCGGAATAACCGATGTGGAAGAATTGCGTAAATTGACAGGGCTAAAAACAGCGGCTGATGTTTATCGCACGTTTGATAAAATGGCGATCCGCAAAGAGTATCATCGAGCGTTAAGCGACGCGGGGATGGATTTGGATTATATAGTCAGTGAAATAAAAAAAATAGTAAATAAAGAAGACGGAAAAGATGACACCAAATTAAAAGCATTGCAGACGCTTCTGACTTCTCTTGGTTTGAATAAATATGAAAAAGAAGAAGAAAGCGGGAAGAATTGGGAAGAGGCGATAATCGGCGCGTTGGAAAAGAAAGAACAAAAACAATTGGACGATCCTTCAAATTTAAATAAAGAAAATTCTTTGGAAGTTGAAGATTATGAAGTAGTGGTTCCTAAAATTCCGCAGGAAGCGGTTGACCAACGAGAAAAAGAAGAGGAATTAGGAAGGGAAATTTATGGAGATATCTAAAGAGGAAACGTTAAAAAAATTGCGTGATCCTAAATTTTATTTAGAAAATTTTACTAAAATAAAAGGTAAAACGCAAGGTAGCCTTATCCCATTTGTTTTAAATGAAGCGCAGAAGGATTTATTTAATACGGTGAAAAATAATTCACGTATTGTTATCCTTAAATGCCGCCAATTAGGTTTTTCAACGGCAATGGTCGGCTGGATCTACCATAACACTATAACTAATCCCGGCACTACCAGCGCGATTATCGGTTATAATACGCAATTGACTTCCGAGTTATTGGATAAAGTTAAAACTTTATATCGCACTACTCCCGACGAACTAAAACCAACTATCCATTATGATTCGCGTTGGGAGATGAGTTTTCCTAAAATAGATTCTAAAATATTAGTGTTGGCTTCTAATGATAGTGTAGGCCGCGGTTTTACTTTAAATAATGTATTAGTAACTGAGTTAGCTTTTTGGGAAAACGCGGAAGAAAAATTAATCGCGTTGGAAGCGTCTGTCCCCATTGGCGGTAAATTGGTAGTAGAATCATCACCGGCTTTTATTGGCGATACTTTTCATCGATTATACGTTACCAAAGATAACGGGTATGTAAAAAAAGAATATGGATGGTGGTGGGGATACACATTTGAAGAAAAAGAGATTATAAAAAAGAGAATGAACAACCCGATTAAATTCGGGCGTGAGTATGAATTGAAATTTCTTTCTACCGGTTTGGCGGTATTTGATACGGATAAAATTCAAGAGCATTTTAAAAATATTTTAAAGGTAGGAGATAGCGTTAAGAATGAAGACGGCAGTGAAACTTTAGTGGAAAAGTATGGTGATTGGATAATTTATAAAAAACCTAATCCAACACATTTTTACAGTTGTGGCGCGGATGTGGCGGAAGGCTTGGAGGGTGGAGATTTTTCTTCTGCTACTATTTGGGACAGAACCACCGGCGAAGAAGTTGCTTTCTATCATCGCTATATTCCTCCTGATGTGTTCGCCAAGGAATTAAATACGGTTGGTAGGATATATAATAATGCATTGATGGTAGTGGAAATTAATAATCATGGTTTAACTGTTATTTCTAATTTAAAACAATTATTATATCCTAATTTTTATTTCCGATTGGAAAAATATGAAACTATGGGTATGACCAGCAGTGATCGCATTGGCTGGAAAACAAATAAGATGACGCGTCCGGTGTTAATTGATGAGTTTGATAAGGCGTTTCGCGATGGTTCGCTTTTAATCCATAGTAAAGAATTATTAGATGAAATGCTGGTGTTTATTTATGATAAGAATGGGGATATGAACGCTACTCCTGGTTATCACGATGATGCAATATTTTCTGCTGCTTTAGGGCTACAAGGGTTTAAAGTTACTTCTTCCATTGCTCTTGAGCAACTTAATTATTCAGAGTTTCTTCCCAAAAATTTTTCTTATTAAATTTTATATATGCCATTTTTAAACGTTGAATTAAAAGGTAATACCATAAAAGAAAAAATTGAGAATAGATTAAAAGAATTAAACCAGAAGATTAACCCGGTCAATGTTACTGTTGATATTTTTAAAAAGATAACTGATAAAAATATTGATAAAAAAATAACGGCGGATAGTTTATCGGCTTCTTTAGATAAAATAAAAAATAGAAAATTATTACCTGGAGAAACGGAATATAATGTGATTACTAAAGAAATAAAAAAATATCCAGAAGATAATACTGAATACAAAAAATTTAAAGCCACTTATTATAATCCGACTGATCCTAATCAAACTAAAAAGACTAATATTGGTATTGGCGCTTTTAATAAACCGGTTGGTTTTGGCGATGTAGCAATGGGAGTAAGAAAATATAAGCAAGGAACTTTAATTGAAATACCGGAATTAAAAGATATAAAAACTCCTTATGGCGATGGCGTATTTAGAATAAATGACAAGAAAAATATTCGTTATAACACAGGAGAAGACAGTTTTGATATTGCATTGCCATCCGATCATCCAAAAGCTAAAGAATTATCGGAACGGATAGGAAATAATACTTTTAGTTTTAAAATAATAAATTAATTATATGGCAAATAGAAGAACTTATAATGCGAAGGCATTTGGTGGAGAAGAAGAGGTAGCAATGATGAAAAAATTTGTAATCCAGCGTGATGATGCAAAAAGATATTTTGAAGCAATAATAAAACCAAGATTAGATAGGGCATATAAATTATATATCGCTTATAACGGTGATCGGGCAAAAGAGATAAAATCTTGGCAAGCGAATGTATTTGTGCCCTATATTCAATCAGTCGTAGAAACTCTAATGCCTCGGATTCTTGATGCTCGTCCTGATTTTAACGTTCAAGGCAGAGGTTCAGAAGATCAATTAAAAGCTAATCGCGTGCAAAATACGTTAGATTATACTTGGGAGATAGCGAATATGGACCCAACGGCAGAAGTAGTCGCTCGTTCGTCATTAATTTATGGTACCGGATTTTTGGAAGTCGGCTGGAAGAAAGACGTGCGGACTTATAAATTTTTAAGCACCAAAGATTTGGCAAAGAAAAAATATGTTTGGAAAGAAAAGGAGCAAGTCTTTTATGATGCTCCTTTTTGCGAGTGGGTGGATAATTATAATCTTTGGTATGATTGGCATAATATTCCGCGCGAGAGTAAACAATTTTGGTTTAAGCGTTTAATATTAAGTGGAGCGGAAATAAAACGTCGTTTTCCTTATTATGATCCGGAAAGATTAGAAATTGCATTAAAAAATAACAGTGGAGATTTAACTGATTATGCGAGTATTAGAAACAAAGTTAAATTTACTCACGAAGGAACAGTAAAAGGAGATGATTATAATCAATCATATAGTGGTTTAGGAAATGATATTTATAATAATACGGATGATCCTGATTTAAAAATGCATGAAGTATTTTGTTGGACTAGGCCGTTTGATGATGCTTATGCAGTAATAATAAATGAAGTGCCGATATTGAAAGGAGCGGTAATGCCCAACCCATACGACTTTAAAGAAACTACTTATATTGATATTCCTTATTTAAAATTACCGAATGAATTTGAAGGTATGGGATTACCGATGCTTTTGGAAAATCCGCAGATAATGCTGAATATGATTAAAAATCAGCGTTTAGACGCGGTAACGCTTAATATTCATAAAATGTGGATTGTTAATCCGTTGGCGAATATTAATAAAGCGGATTTAGTAACGCGTCCGTTTGGTATTATTTATTCTCCCGATCCTAATGGAGTACGCGAGGTGCAGTTTTCTGATGTTAAATCCAGCGCTTATAAAGAAGAGGATAGTGTTAAAAGTGATATGCGTTATGCTTCTGGCGTAGATGATTTTTCAATGGGAGCGGGCGGTCGAGCTAGTAGCGCTACGGAAGTGCGCCATTTGCGTGAATCTACGTTGGAACGCGTCCGTTTGTTCGTAAATCATTTGGGTGATTCTTATTCCAAGGTAATGCGTTGTTGGATTTCAATGTATCGCCAGTTTTTAAGCGAACCGATGAGAATCCGAATAACAGGAGAAAATGGAAAAGTGGAATTTTCGTTGATTGAGAAAGATGATTTGATGGGAAATTTTGATTTTAAGGCGACGGTTATTCCATCTATTGCTGGCAAGAATGACGTGGATAAAAAACAGAATATGGATTTATTTCAAATATTATCACAAATGCCATTTATTGATATACAAAAACTTACTTCTAAGGTGTTATTGCCTTGGGGATGGGATTTAGAATCTATAACAGCCGAAAATCAACCAGCGCCGGGAGGAGAAACGGGAACAGAGGGAATGATGCCTGCTGAAACGACGGAAGAATTGCCAAATATTGGCAGTGGTGAGGTTCCACAAAGTGTTATTGATCAAGCGGTGGCAATGATTGGCGGTGTGCCAGCGGAAGGCGCTTCTCCTTTTACGGAAGCGTCTAATCCGATAAATTTATTGCAAGGTGGCGGAACTCCTCCGACAGTTACTGGAATACCTACTAGCAATCCGCGTGGCGCTAATAGAACGGGTAAAGTAAATACAAATATACCAAATAACGCCAATAATTCAGTGGAATCTAATCTTTTAAACCGAGTTCAAAATATCCAGCGATAGTGTTTATTAATTAATTTTAATCATATGTCAATAAAAGAGGCAGTGTCAACAATCAAAGGAGCTAAAGAGGCCATGGAAAATTATTATTCTGCTGCGAAGGGCAATATCAATAATATGATGATGCAGAGAAAGTTAAAAAAATTAAAAGAAATGAAATCTGACAAAGAGATAAAAGAAATGGCTAAAAAAAAATTTAAAGAACAAACAGGTAGGGATTTTTATCCAGATTATAATACTTTGCTTAGTGATGATATGAAAAAAATGAATAAAATAATGAGCGAATTAAAAAAATAATATTAAAAAATATATGAAGAAGAAAAAGATAAAAAAAGAAAAAGAAAAAAAAGAGGAACCAGAAGTAGAAAAAAAGCCAGCGTTTGTTGAAGAATATCCTGTTTTTGTTGAATTTGATAAGATGAGTGATAGTGCGATGGAACATTATTTGTTTGAATTATCCGCTACAGTGCATTGGCAGGCTATTTTAAAGTTTATACGTAACAGAGATAGGGATATTTTAACGGCATTAATTGGGTTAGATCCTTTTAAAGAACCTACGTTAATGGCGAGAAATCAAGGAGAACGGGTTGGTATTTATGATTTAGAGAATTTGGTTAATGGAATAATAGCGAGAATAAGAGAGGAAAGTAAGTCAAAGCAAGAAAAAGAGGCGGATGATAGAAAAGTACCAGGATATGGAAACTGGTAGAATACAAAATGTTGGATTTATGGTATAATATAATTAATTAATATGTGAATATATGCCTTATCCTAATATGCCAAAAGAAAAATGGGGGGATATGGAGCGATGCGTCGCTGATGTAAAAGCGAAAGGAAAAGTAAAAAATCCTTACGCTATTTGTTACGCTTCCATAATGGGTAGCGATAAAAAATAAAAAAAAATAATTTATGAATTAATAATAAAATTATGAAGTTGACAAAAGAAAGGAGAACATCAATTGCTAAAGCGGAAAAGCTTGTGGAGTTGATGGGAACCATTAAGAGTAAGTTAGACAAACGTAAAGAAGACAATACTAAAGTAGATTTGGCTTCCATAGCGGAAAAGGTCGGGAAAGAGATGAGAGAAAAGATGGAAAATAGTTTATCTGATAAATAAAAGAATGAATAATTCAAATATAAAATTGTGTTTATAAATTAACTATGAAGTATATGGCTGACGAAAAAAAAACAGAGTCCGTTAACGCGGGAAACTCTGAAACCCTTATATCTAAGGATGGTCCCACGGCAAACGAGATGGTCGTGGGGAAACCAGACAAGTCGGTGTCTCAAAAAGAAATAAATTTAGATGATTATGTGCCTAAAAAAGTTCATGAAGAGGCAACATCCAAAATAACCGAGCAAGGAACTGAATTAGGTGAGTTAAGAGAGTTCGCTAAAGAGGTTTCTCCCTTAATCGAAAAGATGAGGGAAAATCCTGCTTTAGTGGAAGCTATTATGACCGATAAAATCGATTTAGATCTTGCCCAAGCGGTTATTGACGGTAAAGTGACAGTAAAAGAAGCGACTGAAGTCGCAGAAGCTCACGAAGAAGTTAAAAAAGAGTTAGGAGAGAAAGAGTATGCTAAGACATCCGAAAAGGATATTGAAAAATTAATATCTGATAAATTATCTGATAAATTAAAAGATGTAGATTCCAAAATTGAAAAAAAATTTAACGAAGTAAATGTTAAATTTGAAGGTAAAAAAATTGAGGAAGACACGGCTGAATTTATTAAAAATACATCTGATTATCTTGAATACGCGGAACAAGTGGCCGATTATTTAAAAGAAACAGGTAAGTGGGATGTATCGGAAGCATATTATATTGTCAAAGGAAAAGCTTTGACTGAAAAAGCCATTAAAGAGAATGATAAAAACGCGGCGGAAGCGGCTAAAGATATAGCGGCAAACGCTGGCGGCGGATCTTCTCAGAGCGGTAAAATAGAACAAAGGAATATTATTGATGATTTAATCGCTGGTGGCAGAAATCCTAACGCATTTTAAAATTTTAAGTGAGCCATTAATTAATTAATAAAAAATTAATATGGCTTATCCTTATTATACTGAGCCAACTCATGTGCAAGGTACGGTAGCGGCAGCTCCGCGTACTACGCATGAGTCCGGTTCTTCACACGAAGACATTCAAAAATTAGATGTAGTTGATAAAATATTTTTGCTTGAGCCTCGCAAAACTCCGTTCATTCAATTATTAACCAACGTTGGCCGTTCATACGACGGTACGTCATGGCAGGGAACTGCTATGCAAAAAGCAGCCACTCAAAATACCGAATTTCGTTGCTTTGAGGATCAATATGGCGGTCGTTATGCGAAAGTAAATCTAGCGTATAATAATAGTGATGATCCGGTGACTATTACTGTATCTGGAGCTGGTTCAAGTTCAGCTTATATTTTCACTAAAGGTGATATCATTTTAAATTATCGCACTGGTGAACGCATGAAAGTTGCTTCTGTTTCCGGTACTACGACTATCACTGCTAATCGTTCAGTTGGCACAACTCCAGCAACAGCTGGCGTGATTGGCGATGGTTTGTATATTGTTGGCAACGCGAATGAGGAAAATGCGACTGCTCGAAATGTTAACACGACATTAAAAACAAAGCAGACAAACTATACGCAAATTTTCCGTACCAGTATTTCAGTCAGCGGATCTCAAGCGGCAACTGCTGATTATGGTGAAGCTGAACTTCCGTATCAACGCCGGAAGAAAGGAATAGAACATTTGCTTGATATTGAACGCGCATTTATGTTTTCTGAAAAGAACGACGGCACTGGTTCCAATAGTCTTCCAGAGAGAACAACTGGCGGTTTATTGGAATTTATTGAAGGTGGCAGTTCTTATGTTCAAGATCAAGGCGGCGTGTTAACTGCTCCTGATTTTGATACATTTTTGAGAGAAGGTTTCACTTACGGCGATAGCACTAAGTTATTGCTTTGCGGTGGACCGGTGCTTTCAGCTATCAATGAAATTGCTCGCGGTCAAGTTCAAACTAAGACTGGCGATACTACTTATGGATTAAAGATTACAGAATGGCAATCTCCGCATGGAATTGTTAATATCGTCCGCCATCCGTTCTTAGTCCAAGATTTCGCTGGTTACGCGTTCTTGCTTGATATGAATTCTTTCCGTTATCGTTATTTGTCCGCCAATGGCGTAAGTCGCGATACCAAACTTAATCTTAATATTCAAGCTAACGGTACTGATGGTATTGTGGATGAATATTTAACTGAGTGCGGTCTGGAAAGAAATACAGCACAGAATAATGCGTTGCTCAAAGGAGTTTTAGCCTAGTAATGTAAATTAAAATAACACTGATATTGATTCCAACGGGGGGATGGGAAGCGCATAAAAACATCCCCCCTCTGTGGCGGGTTGCCATAGTCCGACGAATCACGGGTAATTGATTCTTTAATTAATTAAGTTGAAACGTATGGGGTTTGATAATTTTGCAAAAACAAGAGAGTTATTAAGTGGTTCAAAGGCGGCGATGATCGTCTATAATGAACCGGTAGCTCTTCGGTTAAAATATAAAGGTACCGGTACGGTTACTTCCGTTACTGTGACTACCGGTACTAACGTAGTATTAGTGACCTCAGATGGTGGCACTGATACTTATGCTTTTTCTACTTTTACTACCATGGGAGCGCTAGAGGATGGTATTAACGCAGATGGTATTTTTGAAGCTAAAGTATTGGACGCGTTGCGTCAAGATTTAACTTCAGGTAGTCCGTTAGTCGATGGCGCAAAAACTATCACTACTGATGGTTATTATGATTTATGTGTTGATACTAATGTAACTTTTTCTTTAACTTATCGTTGCACTTACGATCGTAATGTTAAAAAAGAAACACCGGCGTATAATCATCGAGTTAAATTAAATGAGTTTATTTATTACGCCACTCTTGGTAATGCGTCCGCAAATGATGTTCAAGTTTGGGAGTATGATAGAAAGAATAATAGCGAAACTCAGGTTTATCAGGCTACTTCAGTTAATAATACTGTTACTACTGTTAGATTTGCTAACGGTAAGGGAAGTATTGCGAGCGGCAATGGCAATGATTTGATTGTTAGATTGATAGACGATACTAGTTTGGCTGATTCAGGAGCATATTTGCAAGTAAATTATACTAGAGAATAAATTAATATCCTTCGAAATTGTGGGATATAAAATCACAATTTTCTATAGGTTTAACTTATAGCCCGAAAAAGCCACGGGTAATTGGCTGGTTTAATTAATTAAGTAAAAATTATGGCAAGTCAAAGTTCAGTGCAAACAAAAGCTTCATTAGCAAAAAATGTTGTTGGTACTGTCGTCGCTGATACTCCGGTAGCTATTAGAATAAAATATATTGGTTCTGGATCGGTGACTTCTGTCACTGTTGACACAGATCAAGATATTACTTTAGTTTCCGTAGAAAATGGTACGACCGTTACCGAAGAATATTTATTAGCTACTTACACTACTATGGGAGCGTTGGCTGACAGAATAAATAACAGTCAATATTGGGATGCTAAGGTAGTTGATGCTTTGAGATCTGATTCAACGGCTGGCAGTCCGTTTGTGGATAATGCCAGTTTAACGCTTACGTCTGACGGTTATTATGATGCTTTAGTTGACACAAGCACAACACTTACGCTTACTTATCGATGTGCGTATGATCGCGGCGTAAACGAGTCTGAAGTAAAACCAAAAGGTGCTCATCGTGTTCATTTGCAAGATATTTTATATTATGCGGATGTTACTGGTGGGGCAGCTAATGAGTTTAGGATTTATGAATATAATCCTACCACTTTAGCAGAAACACAAGTATATCAAGCAACATTAGTCGATGGCGCGGAAACGAGAGTAAATTTTGCCAATGGGGAAGGTAAAATAACTTCCGATTGGAATAATGACTTAGTAGTAAGAATTGTTGAAAATGCGGCGTTAGCTGATACTTGTTACATGTATTCTAGTTATATAGCTGAATAACGATTAGGGGAGTTTTAAGCTCCCCTAATTAAAATTTATTTATTTATGAAGATTTAAACATATGAAGTTTATAACAAAAAATTCAAATTATCTTCTTGTTTTACGTTCTAGCCAACCGGCAGTTCCGGCGATTGGTCAACCGTCAAAACCAGGTATTTCTGTTCGTTCTGATGGTTCAGGTCAAGTTAATGTTGAGGATGAAAAAATATGTAAAATGATTTTAGAAAGTCCGCAATGCAAGCGTGGAGAAATATTGCCAGTTGAAAGTGAAAAAGATGATCCATATGCGGACAGACGAGTTTCAGTTGAACCTCAACACGCTACTCTTGAAATAGAACATGGAGCTATTGTCGGTAGTGTCAAACCTCAGACTAATGTATCTTTTAGTATAAGCCAAAAGAAAGAAATAAAAAAAATGATGGAAAAAACAGTTCCGGCAATGGCTAAGGAAATGGCAAAAGAGATGTTAAAAGAAATGTTAAAAAAAGAAAATAAAAATAAAAAATCAGCAGAAGAAGATAATAATGAAATTAAAGAATAATTAATCAACATAATGAGTTTATTTGTTGAATAAATTTGACCATAAAAAAACGGATGGGAAATAATTTTTTTGGCAAATAGACAAAAATATATGCACACTACAGCAATAAGTGATTATACTCACTTATTCTATGACCCATTTATTTACGGATATGATGATAATTTTTTTAAGTCTATTTCGGGGGAAATATCTTGCGTAAATGGGAAAATTAGAATTCATTCCGGTACGGATAGTACGGGCAGAGCTAATTCTACAACCATGTTTATGTTTGGAGAATTAAATTATAGTATGACTATTCCTACCGCTCCGACGGCTGGTGATAATAGAGTTTGGGGTTTTTATTCTCGCGCTATGCAGAATAGAAACGCTGCTTATTTTTATATCACCGGTACTAATTTTTACGCCAGATCATATGGTAATACTAGTTTAGTATCGGAATCTACTACGATAGCTTGGGAAGATGCTTGGACTAATACTCCGATTGATTTTAAAATTGTGTGGAGAATAGAACGGGTTGATTTTTATATTGATAATCGGTTAATGGCTACTCATACTACCAAAGTTCCAAAACAGGTATTAGTACCGATGTATTTTTCTAATGGAGCAAACGATGATATGTATGTTAATTTTATAGAAATTAGCAATGCAAGAAAGATGTATTTTGGCAAGCCGGTGAATTGGATTTCAACATCGCCAAGTCCTTCTCATAGTATATCTCCTTCTATATCTCCTAGTATTTCTCCATCGATATCGCCATCTATTAGTCCTTCAGTATCTCCGTCAGTATCTATCAGTCCCTCAATCAGTCCCTCAGTGTCTCCGTCTATTAGTCCGTCGATATCGCCTTCTATCAGTCCTTCAATCAGTCCCTCGGTGTCTCCATCTATTAGTCCGTCGATATCTCCTTCTATTAGTCCTTCGGTGTCTCCGTCTGAATCTATTAGTCCGTCTATCAGTCCTTCTATATCTCCGTCGGTGTCTATTAGCCCGTCTATTAGCCCGTCTATCAGTCCTTCAATATCTCCTTCAATCAGCCCGTCGATGTCTCCGTCGGTGTCTATTAGCCCGTCTATCAGCCCGTCTATTAGTCCTTCAATATCGCCGTCGGTTAGTCCTTCTGAATCTATTAGCCCCTCAATATCGCCGTCGGTTAGTCCTTCTGAATCTATTAGCCCCTCAATCTCTCCTTCAATATCTCCGTCAATATCTCCTAGTATTTCTCCTTCGGTGTCGCCTTCTATTAGTCCTTCCCTTAGTCCATCGTCTAGTCCTTCAATGTCTATTAGTCCTTCAGTATCTCCGTCAGTGTCTGTTAGTCCGTCTATTAGCCCATCGGTGTCACCTTCGATTAGTCCGTCGGTATCTCCGTCTGTCAGTCCTTCAATTAGTCCTTCTGTTAGTCCGTCGGTATCTCCGTCAGTATCAATTAGTCCTTCAGTATCACCGTCTATTAGTCCTTCGATTAGTCCTTCAGTATCACCGTCGGTGTCTATTAGTCCGTCTAAATCACCTTCAATATCACCTTCAATCAGTCCCTCAGTATCTCCGTCAGTGTCTGTTAGCCCGTCTATCAGTCCCTCACTATCTCCTTCAATTTCTCCTTCAATCAGTCCGTCTATCAGTCCCTCAGTTTCTCCAAGTTTCTAAAATAATAATTAAAAAGGGGGAGAATATGGTTCTCCCCCTGAGATAGGAAAAATATGGAAAATGAAAATAAATATGAACAATTATTAGAAAGAATAATAGTTTGCACTGAAGAACAAAAGGGAGTTTCTAATGGATTGCTAGATGTAGTAAAAGGATTACGTGAAAGTACAAAAAATTTAAATGATAATTTTATTCTTCATTCTCAGCAAACAATTGATATTTCTCATGATATTAAACTTATAAAAGATGATTTGATAAAATATCTAAAATTAATGTCTATAATTTTGTTTATAATATTAGGAGGAGCATCAGTAATAAAGATAATTGGAATTGATTTTTTTAAGAGTTTTTTTATATAATTATATGTTTATTGCTACTATTTGTTACACTTTAACATTAATTGTTTTTGGTGCATTAATTGGGTCTTATTTGATTGCTTATATATTAGATAAATCAATATCAATACTTTCTTTATTATTATTATTATTATCTGTATTTTTTATTATTCTGTCTATTACTGTTAATTTTTGGTTGGATTATTATAATATTAGAGAAATAAGTTATTTGCCATTGGTAGAAATTCGTTCAATTGCGTTATTAGCAACTAGTATATTTTTTCTTTGGACTACATGGAAAAACAAAACAAAAAAATGATAGAAAATATATTTAAATGTATTGTTATTTCGTTTGCGATAATTGGAGCGTTTTTTATAGGGATGATAATTCATCTTTTATTTACTATACCGTAAAATTATGAAAATACCATCTTATATACAGATTCATCATTCGGCAGTTTCTTATGATAAAAATGCAGATCAATTTGATGCTAATAATAAATATCATCAAGCTCAATGGAATTTTAAAAGTAGTTTAGGTTTTTATTTGGGGTATAATTATGAGATTTCTAAAAAAGGAAAAGTAAGGCAAGCAAGACAGGATGGTGAAGAAACCGCGGCGTGTTATCAAAATGGAATGAATGATGGTCGATGTATTCATATTTGCCTTGATGGAAATTTTGATAGCGAGAAAGCAACCCCGGAACAAATATACGCGTTAAGAGATTTATTAAAAAAATTAGTAGAAAAATATAAAATAGTTAAAGAAAATATAGTTTTTCATAGAGATTATGCTACAAAAACTTGTCCGGGAGTAAATTTAGATAAAATATTTGTGCAGTCTTTGGCTTATCCTGTTGTTGTAGATGAAAAACCTGCTATACCAACAGAACAATCGATATCTCAATTAAATAATATAAAAAATAGTATTATTACAAAAATAAAAGAGATTGAACAATTAGTTAATTCATTGACATAAGTTTATTTATTAATCATAATATTATGTGGCAAAAATTTTTGTCTAAATGCGATTTTTTGTATAGTGTGCGTTTTTGGAAAATTGTAGGCGCTGGTTTTTTTTATGGTTTATATCAAGCAGGAGTAATTGACACGGCTTTATTTGGCATGATTGAGACTATTTTAGTAGGTTCGGTAGCTGTCAGAACTGTGGATCGTTTGGGCGAAAAAGTTGGCGGAGTGATGGAAAATAATAAAGAGTCAGCGTAGTTGACAAGTTTTAGGATTTTATATATACTGTAAATAGTAAGTTTTTTCATAAGTTTGTAAAAAAAATTGTGTGAAAATAGAAACAAATATAAAACAAAATGGTACTTCTAAGATTGCAGGTTTTACACAATTCTCCTGCCGTTTTGGAGGTACCATTTTGAGTTATAGAATATAACGGTGAGTATAACCGAAGTTGGGGATTTTGAAACGCTTACCTATCCACCGACTAAAAACTACAATAGTGAGCGAAATAACCAAATCGGCACACGCCCCCAATTTTGGTTATACTGTGTTATAGGGCGTTTATTGTTGAAATTATGACTTACTCGGAAAAAATTATTGAACACAAAGCAACCAATGAAACACCTAAATTTAATGAGATTGTTGCAACTATCGAACTTTCAGAAGGGGATATGATGGAATTACAGAAAATATTACATAAAAGCGAAAGCACATGGGGCACTCAATTAATAATTGATATTGAAAATGCCTTTGCTCGTAGGGATTATTTAAATGCCCTATAACGTATCGGCTTATCTGATGTTTTACGGAACGTAGTGGAGTAAAATATGGGTGAAGAAATTTTGCGCACCTTAATTTATGCGATAAATGCAAAATTTCTAAACTAGATAAGCCGTGTTAGATGAAGTTGCGCCCCATTATTGTTAATTAGACGTAGGTTCCAGAACCTGGTTCAAAACTATTTGGCATTTGTTTTACCAAGTTTTTTAGCCCACAATTCTTGCATTCAACATCTTCATATTTTGTCCCTTTAGGGATAGACATTTCATAGTTGATATCACAATTTTTGCATCTTACCTTTATCAGATAATTATTATTGTCTATCATATCTTTAAGATTAAAATGGGGCGCAATTTCATCTAACTGGATGATATGTGGAATCACACATATCAATTGTTATAAAATTTATGGTCAAAAATAGAGTCTGCGACTATTGCAAAAAGAAAAGAAAGACGCAAGGTTATATTATCGCCGATAATATGGAAGAACCGAGATATTTATGCAAAAAATGCAAAGAAAGATTTAATTTAGAAATTTTACAGCAATTATGCAAAGGGAAAATATAAAATTAAATAAATTACAAGAATGGGAAAGAGTAACTAATGAACTTGCTACTGAGTTTATAAATAAATACTTTGACAAAGATGCTGAATATTGGTGGGTAGCTGATCAAATTGGAGATGTAATGTTTATTAATGATTATTTTTTTAATTTATCAGACATGGTATATTTTTTACGATATAAGTATAGTAAAAAATATATGTTTAATTATTATGAGTATCGATTAGATATGGATAAAAAAAAACAAGGTACGGCAATTAATATTAAAAATTGGAAGAAGTTAAAAAATAAAGATTAAAAGATATGAATACTACTTTAAAAAAATGTAATAAATGTAATGAATATAAAGAATGTAATTCTTTTAATGTAGATAAAGATTCTAATGATTTTTTTACTGATATTTGTAGACAATGTATATTGGATGAAATATTTAAAGATATGGATCGTAAAAAAACTTTAAAAATAGGATTTATTGGTACCGGATTTTTAGGAGGGGCTTACGCTCAAAATTTTAAAAAGAGAGGATTTAATATAGTGCAATATTCGTTAGAAGAGCAATTTAAAGATAATAAAGATAAAATAAAAAATTGCGATATTGTTTTTATCGCTGTCCCAACCCCTACCACTCCTGATGGATTTGATTATTCTATTGTTGATAGTTCATTAAATTTAGTAGGAGAAAATAAAATAGCAATTATTAAATCAACTATTTTACCGGGTACAACTGTTAAATTACAGAATAAATATAAAGATAGAGTTGTTTTTTATTCTCCTGAATTTTTAAGCGAAGCCACTTCCATCCATGATGCTGATAATCCATTTTCTAACATAGTAGGTATGGCAGAAAGAGATTTTAAGCATGTAGACGGGGCTGAATTAATACATATAATATTGCCAGAAGCTAAATTTAAACTTACTTGTAATTCCACGGAAGCGGAAATAATAAAGTATTATCATAATGTCAGCGCGTATGTTGAAATAATATTGGCTAATATTTTTTATGATTTTGTAGAAAAGGCAGGAGCAGATTGGTCGATTATTTATAAAGCAATAGATAATGACCCTTCTATATCCAGCCGATATTCTCAACCTGTGCATAAGGATGGTAGAGGAGCTGGCGGGCACTGTTTTTTAAAGGATTATGCCGCGTTTAAAGGATTATATGATGTTTTAAAATCAGATGATTTCTTAGGAAGAAGAGTGCTTGAAAGTATCGGAGAAAAAAATATGGAGTTATTAAAGGACAGCGGTAAAGATTTGGATTTATTGGAAGGAGTATATGGAAAATGGTCGCCTATTGTAGAAGATGAATATTAAATAATATAAATATAGGATTAATGATATTTGGCTAATATGCGAGAAATTAAAACAAAAACTATTTATATAATTTCGATATTAAGCATAATATTTGTGTTTTTAGGTATGTTTTTAATGGACAAATATGGGATGTAATATGAAAATTTATTATATATTAAGAAAGTTTTATCTTAAAATTTTTTTTCAAGTATCAAAAACAGAAGAAAAAGGAATAATAATAAATTATCCTTTTTGTAGTATTGATGATATTCCAGATAATTTTTTATGTTGTGTTTGTGGAAAAAAAATAATAAAAGAAACTCAACCAATTTTTTTTGTAGAAGGATTTGCTCATTATGATTGTTATAATAGAGACTCTTTAACTATTTTTAATTTATTTAAAAAAATAATAATAAAATATAAAAATTATAAAATTTTAAAAGAAAATAAAATATATGAATAATGTAAAATTATCTGTAATAATTCCATCGTATGGGGACAAGTATCTACAACCGACAATCAATTCTTTGTTAGAAAATTCTGAACTTAAGGAGGGTGAACTTGAAATTATCGCGGTATTGGACGGAGTTTGGCCTGCTGTGCCATTAAAGGATGATAGGAGAGTGAGAATAATCCACAGAGGATCTAATGGTGGGATGAGGAGAGCTATTAACTCCGGTATGGCGATTGCGAGAGGGGAGTTCGTGGGGAGATTAGACGAGCATGTAAAATTCTCTAAAGGGTATGACAAAATTTTAGTTGAATCGTGCCAGCCAAATCAAATAATGACTTTAAGAAGAAAATATTTGGATCCTGTGAGATGGGAGGTAATGGAGGACAAGGGTTATGTTGATTCGGAAAAGTTAGTTATTCAAACTATGGATAATGGTGTCCGTAAATTTACTGGACAAAAATGGAAAAGTAGAGATGAAAAAATGAAAGATGTTTCAATTTATGAATCGTTTGCAATGCAGGGTAGTTATTGGATTGTTCCCAAAAAACTATGGGATGAAGCAGTTGGTGAATTCGATACAGAAAGTTTTGGACCCCACCAGCAGGATTCGCATGAATTAACTTTTAAGGTATGGCAAAAAGGTGGTATGCTAGTAGTTAATAAAATGGCATGGTTTGCACATAAGGATCGGAGTTTCCCACGGATTCATAATAATGGTTCTCCAGAAAATCCTGCTAATGCTGAATATAGTTATAAAAATATGTTGGATAAATATGAGAAATATTATTTAGAAGAAATATTGCCAAGAATGGAAAAAGTAGATAATTAATATATATGAAAAAAATACAATTAGGAGGTCATTATAAAAATAGTAAAATAAAAGGATATGCCATGATAGATGATGAAGATATATTATTTGTTAATAAATATAATTGGACGATAACTTCTCATGGTTATGCTGCAACAACGATATTTCCTCGTATCTATATGCATAGGATGATTAATAAAACGCCTGATGGGATGATAACAGACCATATAAATAATAATACTTTGGATAATCGAAGGTTAAATTTAAGAACTGCTAATAAAAGTATTAATGCAATAAACACAGGGTTAAGAAAAACAAACACATCTGGGCATAAAGGTGTTCATTTTGCTAAAAATATACAAAAATGGGAAGTTTATATATTTAAAGATTATAAAAAAATAGGACTTGGTTATTTTAAAAATATAAAAGACGCAATCAAAGCCAGAAAACAAGCAGAATTAATTTATCACGCAATATGACCACTCCACTTTGTTCCCTCGCCAACCTCCACAATACTGACAAATGGGTCTACACTCCCTTCTATTATGAGTTGTTAAAAGATAAAAGAGATTCATTTAAAAAGATTTTAGAGTTAGGCGTTGGATGCCCAAAAGTAATGAAGCATGTTAAGGATTATAAAGCAGGCGCTAGTTTGAAAATGTGGCGTGATTTCTTTCCTAACGCGCAGATATATGGCATTGATATCGCTCCCGAAGCAATATTTGAAGAAGAGAGAATAAAAACTTTTTTATGCAATGAAACAAATAAAGAAGAATTGGTAGAATTAATTGAAACAATTGGTAACGACATTGATTTGGTGGTTGATGATGGATCCCATAATCCCAGACACCAAGTATTCGCTTTTCAAACACTTATGCCGTTATTAAAAAAAGATGTTATTTATATTATTGAGGATGTAAGATTTAAGGGTTATGTATCTCGTCATTTAAGCAATTACGATTATCAAACACCGGATAATTTAGCGACTATTATAGTAAAAAATAAGATATGAAGTTATTGTTAATTTATATAAATCCTATCAAGGAATTTGACGAAGAAGGAAAAGTAACTGTCAAAATTCAGATTGATAATAGTTTAGAGTTGGGTTGGAAATTAGAAGATATTTTGTTATATACTAATTTTCCTTATGAGTATAATGGCGTTAAATCAATAGTAATAGATGATAATACTTATTCTGATATTTCTTCCAAGACGTCGGTTATCTCGTATCTTTTTGATAAAGGATTGATTGGAGATGAATTATATTGGGTGCATGATTTAGACGCTTTTCAGGATTATGTTATTACGGAAGATGAAATTAAAGAAGTAATGGGAAACGCGGATATAGCGTTAACGGATAGTGGGGCGACTACTAGATGGGCGCTTGGGAGCATTTTTTTTAAGAAGAGTTCAGAGGATATTTTCAGAATGATAAAGGATAAAGTTAACCAGGAAGAGATCAATGAAGAAAAAGCATTAAGAAGATTAACTCTTAAAAATATTAATAATATTAATCCAAGGATAAAGAAGTTAAATATATCTTATAATTTTCAGATGTGGAATATCGGTTTGTGCTATCCAATGGCAATCAAGCCATTAAGAGTTCTTCATTTTCATCCGTTTAGAAATTTTAAAGGAATGAATACATTAGATTTTTTTCTTAGAGGAAAAAATAAAATAAATACGATGTTGATGTCAGAAAGATTGGTAAAAATATTTAATAAATATGGGATTGTATGAAAAATTTACTTATATATATAAATCCGAATGGTTTTGATGAAGAGCATGATATTTTAGTAAAAATACAGATTGATAATAGTTTAGAGTTGGGGTGGAAAAAAGAGGATATTTTATTAGTAACCAATTTTGAATATGAATATAATGGGATTAAATCTATGGTTGTGGATGGGATCAATTTTTGTTATTTTAGACCACTTTCTACGAAGACTGTTACCGTAGCTTATCTTTTGGAAAAGGGAATGATAAATAAAGGAGAACTATATTGGGTGCATGATTTTGATGCTTACCAATTAGAACCAATAACGGAAGAAGAAATAGGATTAGATGAAGAAGAAATGCAAGCAGGATTTATGGATTATGGTTGGTCAACTAAGTGGTGTTTGGGGAGTTACTTTTTTAAAGATAGCGCTAAAAATATTTTTAAATCAATTAAGGATACTATTTATCAATATAAAATAGAAGATGAACGAGCATTAGTGGCTTTAACAAGAAAAAATATTAATAATATAAACGATTGGTATAAAAAATTAAATATAACTTACGGATTTGGGATGAGAAATGTCGCATCTAATTATGAGAAAGCGATAAAACCGTTAAAAGTAATTCATTTTCATCCATGGCATCGCGGGGTAAAAACATTAGATATTTTTATGTACGGTAAGAACGAAATGAAAATACCGTTAATGACAGATAGATTAATAAAAATTTTTAATAAATATGGAATCCGCTAAAACAATATTATATTATACCAGTAATCGCGAGGATCCTAATTTTGAACGTAAAATTCAAGATAATATTTTAAACAGTTGCGGAGATATACCCATTGTTTCAGTATCGCAAAAGCCTATTGATTTTGGAAAAAATATTTGTGTTGGTGATGTTGGTCATTCTTATCTTAATGAATTTCGGCAGATATTAATTGGCGCTAAAGAAGCTAAGACGGAATATCTTATTTTTACGGAAGCAGATTTTTTATATCCACCAGAGTATTTTAAATTTGAGCCGACAGGAGGAAATATTTATCGGTATGATAATGTTTGGATTATATTTAAACATCGTCCTACCGTATATTTTAAAAAACAATATTCAATCGGAGCGCAAATATGCAAGCGAGAGTTTATTATTAAGGAATTGGAAAAGTATTTAGAGGGACAACCGGAGTGGGCGGACGGTAAATTTTCTATTAGGAACGTGGATAAGAGTCGTAAGATTGATTATAATGACGCGCCATTTGAATATTTTAGCGGGGAGAATGCTTGTATTAGTTTTAAAACTGGCGACAGTATGAGCAAAAGAACTATTGTAATGAATAACAGAGGAAGCAGGGCAAGTGTGTTGCCGTATTGGGGTAATTGCGTTGATTTATGTAAAAAATATTTATAATAAATTATATGAAGTATTACGATCCAATGACAATTATTTTTTTGACGGTCAACAAAGTGCCAGAAGGTTGGCGAGAATATCATAAAAAAGTATTATTAGAAGCAATTGGTAATTTTCCTTTGATTACGGTGTCTAAAAAACCTATGCCTGATATGCCGGGGTTAAATATTTTACAGACTGAACCGGAAAGTTCTTCTAATATTTACTATCAAATGTTAAAAGCGGTCAAATTAGCCACTACTCCTTATGTAGCTATTGCTGAGGATGACGTACTTTACTGCCGAGAACATTTTATTAGTTTTAGGCCGCCGATGGATACTTTTGCTTATAATATGACGCGCTGGTCGTTATTTACCTTTGATGAACCAACTTATTCTTATCGGCAAAGAATCGGTAATTTTTCTCTGATAGCACCGAGGGAATTGATGATCGAGGCGTTGGAAGAACGCTTTGCCAAATATCCTAATGGTACGCCGGATGATAGAACAGGAGAACTAGGAAAAGCAAGAATTGAAAAAGCGCTTAAACTTACTCCTAGAAAGATGGTTGAATTTTGGACGACTATACCGATTGTGCAATTTTCACACGACTTTGGAACTGAGAAGATACAACAGACGCATCGTAAGAGAAGGGGTATGTTACGAGCTTGGGATATACCAAAATGGGGCCGGTCTGATGAATTAGTCAAAAAATTTAAATAATATGAAAGCGATAAAAAAACCAATAAAAGTTAATTGCTGGTTAATCACACAAAAAGAATTAGATGATATTTTTAATCATAAAAAAGAAAATAATTCAGGATTATCAGCATTTATAGGAAAATTACATGGAGCCGAAACATATTTTTTTATAGAAAGAGATTATTATAATAAAAAGATAAAAATTAACGTGTCTTGTAAAATTAAAACTCTTGAGGGTGATATGAGATTAAATGCAGGTGATTATCTTATTAAAGGGATTAAAGGAGAATTTTATCCCTGCCGTGCTGATATTTTTAAAAAAACATATAAAATAATATGATTATAAATAAAAACAAACATTATCTTTTGACTGGCGGATCTGGCTACCTAGGTCGTGAATTAGTTAAAAGATTAACTCAACTTGGTTGCGATAATCTTTTAGTTTTGTCAAAAGATGAAAATTCTTTATTAGAATTAAAAGAAAAATTTCCTCAAGTTGAGGTAGTAGTTGGTGATATTTCTGATAAAAATACTTGTGAAAAAGTTTGTAATGGCGTTGACGGTATATTCCATTTAGCGGCATTTAAGCACGTTAGTTTGGCGGAAAATAATGTTAGGGAGTGTATTGAGAGTAATATTAATGGTTCTATTAACCTGCTTGATTGTACTTTGAAATATAAACCTGATTTTATCATTGGTATTAGTACGGATAAAGCCAGTTGTCCTACGGGGGTGTATGGTATGACTAAATTTTTTATGGAGAAATTATTCGCAGAATATGAAAGATATAATAAAGATACTAATTATCGGTTAGTAAGATTTGGAAATATTTGGAATAGTACTGGAAGTTTAGCCACTATTTGGATACCAAAAATGAAGAACGGAAAAGAAATATGCGTAACGGATCCTAATGCTACTCGTTTTTTCTGGACGGTAGATGAAGCGATTGATTTAATATTTAATTGTTTAAATAAGGCTGATGATTCTACCCCTTATACTCCGGTAATGAAAGCAGTTAGTTTGCAGACTGTTGTAGAGGCATGTCAAGAAGTTTATGGTAAATGTCCGGTAAAAGTAATAGGGTTAAGGGAAGGAGAAAAGTTGCATGAAAAAATTGTAGATAGTGGTCTGGATTCAAGCAAGGCGGAGCAATATACGAAGGAAGAATTTAAAAATAAATTTTTAAGTTAATAATATGGAAAAACCATTCACGAAATATAGAAAGTACGGTGGCTACCACCACAAACTCTGGAATAGTGGAAGTCCTAGATATGTTAGCCACGTTAATAAAGTAAAAGAATGGGTGAAGGAAAAGAACGTTTTAGACGTGGGGGCTGGTGATGGGCTTATAACCCACATCTTAGGTATAACAGGCATAGATAATGAGCCGTATGCCATCAAAGCGGCGAAAAGAAGGGGTGTGGATATAGTACTTGGTAGTGCTTATAATTTGCCATTTAAAGATGAAGAATTTGATTCAGTATTTATGGGAGATACAATGGAGCATTTTGAAGAGCCAATGAAAGCTATAAAAGAAGCAAGGAGAGTTTTAAAAAAATATATTTATATAGTTATTCCGCGTAAGGAGAGCAGAATGGAACCATTTCAATATCATGATTGGACACCGGAGGAATTTAAACGAGATATAGAGAATGAAGGTTTTAAATTGGAAGGAGAAATAGAATTAGATAATAAAAAATATTACGGTAAATTTTTAAAAGTATAATATTATGCCAAACAGAATTGGAATTCAATTTGAGAGCAGCACCTATTGCAACGCAAAGTGTAAATTTTGTCCTCGTTATGATATGACTCGTCCGATGGGGATGATGAGTGATGAATTATTTCATAAAATAATAAAAGATGGCAAAGAATTAAAGCCAAAGTTTTTTGAGCCGTTTCTTAATGGTGAACCATTTGTCTTTCCGCGTATATGGGAGTGGTTAGATTATATGGAGAAAGAGGGAGTACAAGTCGTGTTATACTCAAATGCGGAAAGATTAGACGTAGATAGATTAATTAAGTATAAAAATATCCGTTATGTAAATTGCAGTTTTAACGCGGCAACTAAGGAAACTTATGATAAGGTTATGCGCGGTCCTGATTATGAGACATCTAAAAAGAACATTCAAGATTTAATAAAAAAAGCTCCATTTTGGGTTAAAGTATCAATGGTAGTGACGGAAGACAATCAGCATGAAGTGGAAGAATTCAAAAAGATGTGGGGTTGGCGCAGAAAGAAGATTAGACCATTTTTAAATTGGGCGGGGGCTAGAAGTTCTACGGTTGCTAAGACTGGTAGAAAATTACCTTGTTATTCATTATTAAATCAAATGACGATCCTTTGGGATGGAAGGGTCGTTCCGTGTTGTATGGCCAGCAATGCCGAGATGGTATTAGGAGATGTTAATAAAAATACTTTAAAAGAAATATGGGATAGTTATGAATGGTTTCGAGAAAAACATAGGAATTTAGATTTTAGTACACCAATTTGCGCCGGATGCAATTACAATGAGGATGGTGCGTAAATATATGAATAAAAATCTTACAATCTTATATTATTCTGCAAATACTGAAGATCCAACCTTCGAGCAGAAAATTATAGATAATATCAAAAAGCAAGCAGGTGATATCCCCATTATTTCCGTATCGAGGAAGCCTTTAAACCTTGGTAAAAATATAGTTGTTGGGGAGACCCCAGTTTGTTACCCTAATTCTTTTAGACAAATACTTATCGGTTTAAAAGAAGCCAAAACAGAGTTTTGTATCGCGACTGAATCGGATTGTCTTTACCCACTGGAGTATTTTCAATTTACACCGCCGGTTAATGATAAAGTTTATCGTTATACTAATTTATGGGTGCATTTTGATGGGCGGGATAAATTTTGGAAGAAGAATTGGGTAGAGGCAGCGCAGATGTGCGGGCGAGAACATTGGATTAAATGTATAGAGAAGGTATTGGGAGGAACTACCAGCTGGGATCCAATATCAGTTAATCCACCGTTTGTGTTTGACGAGAAAGATGAGAATAGTTGGACGGGAGATAATCCTGTAATTTCCTTTAAGACGCGTCAAGGTATCGGATTCAAGACTGGGTACCACAGGGATATAACAACTAAAGTATTACCATATTGGGGGTCAGCTGAAGAAATTAAACAAAAATATTTATGTACACCAGAATAAGCAAAAATTTTACAACTCACATGCCAATGTTAATTAAAACGGTGCAACTTACTGATGGGGATGTGTTGGAACTTGGCGGCGGGTATTTTAGCACTCCATTACTTCATTGGTTATGTGCTGAAAGCGGCAGAAAACTTGTAACATATGAAAGTAACTATGAATATTTCAAATCTTTAAAAGCTTTTCAAAGTAGAAATCATCGCATTCGTTTTGCGGAAGATTGGAATAAAATAGATTTAAGCGGTTTTTGGAGTGTGGCGTTTATTGATCATACTCAAGAAAGACGCAAAATAGATGCGATTAGATTAAAAAGAAACGCGGATTATATTGTTATTCATGATACGGAAAAAATAGAAGACTATGGGTATGATGATGAATTTTGGAGTAATTTTGAATTTAGATATGATTGGACGGCAACCACTCCCCATACCAGCGTGCTGAGTAATTTTAAGACATTACATAATTTTAATAAAAAAATATGAGTAAGATTAAAGATGGTTTAAATTTAATTTCCTCCGGAAGATTAGTTTCTATACCAGATTGCGGTAGAAATGATTTACCTGAATTTTTTAAAGAGCTAGGTTTCAAAGTTGGCGCAGAAATAGGCGTATGGCAGGGAGCATTTACTTATGAATTTTGTAAGGTTGGATTAAAAATGTTTGCGATTGATCCTTGGGCGGAACTCAAAGATTATAATAGCGGTCATCCTGGATTTCAAGATAGCCAAAATAGATGTTATGAAATGGCAAAAGCGAGACTTGCTCCGTATGATTGTACGTTTATTCGTAAAACTTCGATGGATGCGCTGGAGGATATACCTGATGAATCTCTCGACTTCGTATATATTGACGGTAACCATTGGTTCAGATATGTAGCGGAAGATATTTGTGAATGGACTAAAAAAGTAAAAAAGGGAGGAGTAGTCTGCGGACATGATTATTTTTACAGTAACGCTGATAAATGTTTAAATGCCAATCATGTAAGATATATAGTGGACGCTTATGTCGCATGTTTTAATATAAAGCGTTCGTACGTATTAGGTGAAAAGAACTCAAATACTCGTGATCAATGGCGGTCGTGGATGTTCTTTAAGGATTAATATATGGAAAGTAAGGGGATCATTTATTATACTCACAACAAATTAGAGGAACCTATATTTTCAATTGTGCAAAAACAATTATTGGGAGTAGGTTTACCAATTGTTAGTTGTTCATTAAAGCCGATAGAATTTGGTAAAAATATAGTATTAAATTTAGAACCGGGGGTAATAACAATGTTAAAACAGATTTTAACAGCGCTTGAAGCAAGTACGGCAGATGTAGTATTCTTTGCGGAACATGATGTCCTTCTGCACAAAAATCATTTTCAATTTTCGCCCAAACGTGATGATATTTATTATTATAATACCAACTGTTGGCGTTGGCGTTATCCTACTGATTTATTGATTACTTATGACCATTTAAAATCATTATCCGGTATGTGTTGTAATCGAGAATTAGCAATTAAGCATTATAAAAAACGGTTAGAAATAGTGGAGAAGTCAGGGTGGCAATTGAAATACGGTTATGAGCCGGGAACAAAGAGAAGGCGAAGAGGCGGGGTTACAGATGAGGAATGCGAGGAATGGAGGTCGGATATACCTAATATTGATATAAGGCATAAAGGTACACTTACGCCTTATAAATGCCATTTGGATTCGTTTAAACATAAACCCCAGAATTGGCAGGAGAAAAAAATAGATGATGTTGAGGGATGGAATTTAAAGAAGTTATTTAATCTTTAGTTTAAAATATATGAATAATTATGATTTAAGTGTTATTATTCCAGCGAGAAACGAAGAGTTTTTAGCTAGGACAATCCAGGATATTTTAGAAAAAAAGAGAGCAAAAACGGAAATTATTGCAGTCCTTGACGGAAAATGGGCTAATCCTCCAATAGAAGACCATCCCGATGTTACTATTATTTATCTTCCGGAGTCTGTGGGGCAAAGAGCGGCTACAAATATAGGAGCGCGTTTATCGCGTGCAAAATTTATAATGAAACTTGATGCGCATTGTTCATGGGATGAAGGATATGATTTAAAAATGATTGAAGGATTTGATAAGGTTGGAGACAATGTGACTATGGTTGGAATAATGAAAAATCTACATATTTACGATTGGAAGTGCTATAAATGCGGGAAGAAAGTTTATCAAGACGTAAAACCAATTTGTCCTAATGATGGGACACAAATGAAAAAGAAGATGATTTGGCAACCAAGGAGAGGAACTCATGCAACGGCGTATAGATTTGATGCTGAACCTCATTTTCAATATTGGTCTGAATATACTCAACGACCAGAATATAAAAAAGATTTGGAGGAAACAGGTTTTACGGAATCATTTTCGTTGCAAGGATCTTGTTTTATGATGACGCGAGAAAAATATATGGAGTTTGCAATAGGCAGAGAAGAATTAGGAAGTTGGGGCAATGAAGGGTTAGAAATTGCTTGTAAAACATGGCTTTCTGGCGGCAGAGTTCTTGTGAACCACGGAACACATTATGCACATTGTTTTCGTACTAAAGGAGATGTATTTGGGTTTCCTTACCCTCAATCAGGTAATGAAGTCAGTAGGACAAAACAACGGGTTAAGGATTTATTTTGGAATAATAAATGGGATAAGCAAATTTATCCTCTTTCGTGGCTTATTGAGCGTTTTTGGGAAATACCGGGATGGTCGGAAAACCAGTTAAAAGAACTTAAAGAAAATGAGAAAAAAATATGGGAAACAAAGGTAGAAAATACGCCAACTAACCAATAAATTGGATTTATGTTATAATATAGATACTTATAATTAATTAAATATTATGAAAAATTTAGAGCAAATGGATCTGCAAGAAAGCAAGAGTATGGCTTATGATACTTTAAGATATATTGAAGCCTACCAAGCGCAACTACGGGCAATTAATGAGCATATAGCAATATTAGAAAATAGCCAAAAAGTTACTGCTTCAGATTTTAAGGAACTAGAAAAAAAGGAAGAGACAGAAGAAGCAAAAAAATAGTTTTAGTCCTCAACAAATGAGGAAACATATGAAGGATAAATAACCCCTAGGAGACAGTAATTTTAGATAAATAATCCTATTGGGGTTATTTATCTTTTTTTAATAATATTTTTGTTATGTCAGGATCAAGAAACAATATTTATAGTAATGATTATAATAATAAAATATATAAACATTCAGGTTTTTCTGCAACTATATCTGATAGTTTTAGTAGCCCTAGTAATGCATTGACAGCTTTGACTTGGGATGGATTTAATATCTATTGTTCTGATAGTTCGAGTACTTTTGTTAAAAAAATTTATAAACATTCAGGATTTTCTTCTACTGTTTCTGATAGTTTTAGTAGTCCATCTAATAATCCTTATAGTTTATCTTATGATGGATTTAATATTTATTCTTCTGATACTAATTCTGATAAAATATACAAACATTCTGGTTTTACAACTACTATTTCTGATTCATTTAGTTCTCCGTCTACTAATCCGCATGGATTGTCATGGGATGGAAATAATATTTTTAGCGGTGATAGTACTGTTGATAAAATATACAAACATTCTGGTTTTACAAATACTATTTCAAATAGTTTTAGTAGTCCTTCTACTGTACAATATGGATTAACATGGGATGGCAACAATATTTATTCTTGTGATAATGGAACAACAAAAATTTATAAACATTCTGGTTTTTCCTCTACTATTTCTGACAGTTTTAGTAGCCCTAGCACCATTCCTATAAGTATATCTTGGGATGATTTTTTAGAATCTATTGGTAGTGTTGGCAATGTATATAGTGCTGATAATGGTACTAATAAAATTTATAAACATTCTGGGTTTAGTAATATTATTTATGATAGTTTTAGCAGTCCATCGGATAATGAATTAGGTTTAGCTGTTGATAATTCAAAAAATATTTATACGGCTGATTCTGGAAAATTATATAAACATAGCGGATTTAGTACTACTATATCAGACTCTTTTAGTGGGCCAGGTACAACAGCCAATGATATTACTTATGATGGTACTAATTTTTATATAGCTGAAGATAGTGTTGATAAAATATTTAAAATGAGTGGTTTTAGCGCCACTGTTAGTGATTCTTTTTCTTCTCCTGGAACTCAACCAAGCGGTTTAACAATTGATAAATCTTTAAATATTTATAGTTCAGAGTCTGGAACTGCTGAAAAAATTTATAAACATTCTGGTTTTAGCGCAACAATTTCTGACAGTTTTAGTAGCCCAAGTACCGTATGTCGCGATATAACTTGGGATGGCAGTAACATTTATAGCATGGACGGTGGTGCGACTGCTAAAATTTATAAACATTCCGGTTTTTCTTCTACTATTTCTGATAGTTTTAGCAGTCCAAGCACTGTGCCTACCGGAATTGATATAGACAATAGATTAATTATTATATCATCTATTAGTCCTTCAATTTCTCCATCTATAAGTCCCAGCATCAGCCCCTCAATATCACCTTCTATATCTCCCTCCGTTAGTCCTTCAATATCAATATCACCAAGTATCAGCCCTAGTATTAGTCCTTCAATTTCTCCTTCAATCTCTCCTTCCGTCAGTCCATCCATTTCAATTTCTCCCAGTATTAGTCCTTCAATATCTCCCTCAATATCCCCTTCAATTTCTCCTTCCGTCAGTCCATCCATTTCAATTTCTCCCAGTATTAGTCCTTCAATATCTCCCTCCGTATCTCCTTCAATTTCCCCCTCCGTCAGTCCTTCAGTATCTATTAGTCCCAGTTTAAGTCCTTCTATTAGTCCCTCAATTTCTCCTTCAATCTCTCCCTCTGTTAGTCCTTCTGTATCTATATCCCCATCTATAAGTCCTAGTGTTAGCCCTTCAATTTCTCCTTCAATCTCTCCCTCTATCAGTCCTTCCGTGTCTATCTCTCCGAGTATTAGTCCAAGTATTAGCCCTAGTATTAGTCCTTCTATATCTCCATCCATATCACCATCCATATCTCCTTCGATTTCTCCTTCCGTCAGTCCTTCAGTATCTATCTCTCCATCTATAAGTCCTAGTATTAGTCCCTCAATTTCTCCTTCAATCTCTCCCTCTGTTAGTCCTTCTGTATCTATCTCTCCATCCATAAGTCCTAGTGTCAGCCCTTCAATTTCTCCTTCAATTTCTCCTTCAATCTCTCCCTCTATCAGTCCTTCCGTATCTATCTCTCCGTCTATAAGTCCGAGTATCAGTCCATCAATATCTCCAAGTATTTCTCCCTCCCAATCACCATCTGTATCTCCTTCAATTTCCCCCTCCGTCAGTCCTTCAGTATCAATCTCTCCGAGTGTAAGCCCTAGTATCAGCCCTTCCATTTCTCCCTCCGTATCTCCTTCAATTTCCCCCTCCGTCAGTCCTTCAGTATCAATCTCTCCGAGTGTAAGCCCTAGTATCAGCCCTTCCATTTCTCCCTCTGTATCTCCTTCAATTTCCCCCTCCGTCAGTCCTTCAGTATCAATCTCTCCGAGTGTAAGCCCTAGTATCAGCCCTTCCGTATCTCCTTCAATCTCTCCTTCCGTCAGTCCCTCAATATCTATCTCTCCAAGCGTAAGCCCCAGCATTTCCCCTTCAATCAGTCCTTCAGAATCTCCTAGCATTAGTCCGTCTGTCAGTCCTTCTATATCGCCATCTGTTTCCCCATCAGTATCTATTAGTCCTTCAATTTCTCCATCTCCCAGCCCTGGCTGGGTAGATTATACCAGAGGAGATTATGTCAGTTTACCGACCGATGATACATATTTAGAAACTAATTATTCCGCGCAAGATTATTTAGACGTGGCAGAAAAAGATAATATTAGAGTAGACCAAACAGCAACTGGAGAATATGCTATTCATGAATTCAAAGAATACGCGGGAACACAAAATTCTTGTTCTATTGAATGGTATGGTAGAACCAACTGTGATGCTTCTTTGAGTACGATTTATTTACAAATTTATAATTATGTTACACCAGGATGGGAAACTATAGATTCTGATAATACTACTCCAGCTGATACTAATTTTTCTTTAATTGCCACCAATTCTGATTTAACTGATTATAAAAATGAAAGTGGAGTGGTTACTTTTAGAGTTTATCAATTAGCGGTATGAAAAAAATTATTATAATTCCAGTATCTTATTGTTTTCCTTTTTTTAAAGATAGCGCTTCTGAACGTTTCCGTTGTGATTGGTTGCTTCCTTATTTACCAGCTGATAAATATAATGGCCATCAAAAATTAGATGACTATGATGTTATTATTTATCAAAAAGCGCATTCTTTAGAAATGTTAAATTTAGCCAAAAAATATAAAAATAAAAAAGTGCAAATATATGATAATACTGATCCTGATTTTATTTTTAATGATTTAAAAGAATTTGTTAATTGTATGGATTTTGTGACTACTTCCACGCAAGCAACGGCAAAAGGTTTTGAAATATATGGCGTTCCGTCATATGTAATACCCGATAGGCATGAATTAAGTTATTATCGAGAAATAAAAGTGCATCGCCAAATTGATAATCCGTTATTTGTTTGGTTTGGGTATGCGGATAATTTTGTCAGGATAGAGCCGTTATTGCCAATATTAAAAGGGCATAAGTTTGAATTAAAAGCAGTTTGTGAACAACCGGTAGAATATGGTAATTTTGTTGCTTGGAATAAAAATACAATTAATAAAGAAATAATAGAAGGCGACATTGTGCTTAATTTGCCAGATAATTATGGTTATAAAAGTAATAATAAAACTACGACGGCGTGGTGTTTAGGAATGCCAGTTGTGGAAAAAATAACGCAAATATTTGAATTTTTGGAATGTGAAGATAGGGTAAAGGAAGCGGAAAAAAGATTAAAACAAGTACAAGAGGAATATAATATTAAAAGGTCGGCTGAGGAAATATTATATTTAATTGAACAATATAAAAAATAATTTATTTATTAATGTAAAAACGTATGAGAATGATTAAAATGAGGATTAAACGTACAAATGAAAATGGGGCGACTCATTATACTTATCCGCCACAATATATCGCGGAAAAAATAAATAGTGGTTTCGGTCCTATTTATGAGGGAGGAGAATGTGCTAGTGATAGTTGGGAGAGAAACGCTGATGATGAATATATATTAATTGGCGTGGCAGATACTGATGCCGATCAATTTTTAAAAGCCGATGGATATACTGATGGTAGTGGTTTTGTTTATGAAGCTAAAGAAGTAACAAAAGAAAAAGCGATTGAAGATTGTGATAAATGGGTAAAAGTAAGAGAAAAAATGAACGATCAAACAAAAGTAATATCTATTTTAGCTAAAATAGCTAGAGAGGAAAGATCGGAA